>OLIY01000054.1_pt1 | contig 113207 bp, 109 predicted proteins | sample 1601431 | NCBI WGS metagenome assembly OLIY01 (sample SAMN04168659, study PRJEB22393) | human gut metagenome | biome: human gut microbiome; feature: stool | host: Homo sapiens | collected 2014-05-12
GATCCACGCCCTCGCCGGTCCGGGCGGAGATGGAGCAGATGTCGGCGCCATGGGGCCGCAGGTCACCGGCCTCCACACGGTCGCACTTATTGAATACGTCGATGCGGGGGATCTCATTGGCTCCCAGTTCCACGATCAGCTTCTCCACGACCTCCGCCTGATGCTGCCATTCCGGGTTGGCTACATCGATGACATGGAGCAGCAGGTCGGCGTACTCCAATTCCTCCAGTGTGGCCTTGAACGCCTCCACCAGCTGATGGGGCAGCTTGCGGATGAAGCCAACGGTATCGGACACCACCACGTCCATCGTGTCGCTGACCGTGAGAAGGCGGCTGGTGGTGTCCAGCGTGTCGAACAGCCGGTTGTTGGCGGGGATGCCCGCCCCGGTCAGGTGGTTCAGCAGCGTGGACTTGCCCGCGTTGGTATAGCCCACGATGGCCACCACCGGGATCTCGTTCTTCTGCCGCTGCTGGCGCTGGGTGGCCCGGACACGACGTACCTCTTCCAGATCTGCCCGGATCTTGTCGATCTTCTTGTTGATCAGACGGCGGTCCGTTTCCAGCTGCGTCTCGCCGGGGCCCTTGGAGCCGATGGGGCCCTTGCCGCTGGTTCCGGCCTGTCGCTCCAGATGAGTCCACATACCCACCAGTCTCGGCAGCAGATACTGGTACTGGGCCAGCTCCACCTGCAAGCACCCCTCCTTGGTCTTGGCCCGCTGGGCAAAGATGTCCAGGATCAGGCCGCTGCGATCCAGCACCTGTACCCCGGTCATCTCCGTCAGCACCCGGATCTGGGAGGGCGAGAGGTCGTTGTCGAAGATGACCATGGTGGCCTCTTCCTCCTGCACCATGCGCCGTACCTCCTCCACCTTGCCCTCTCCGATGAAGCTGTGGGGATCCGGCTTCTCCCTGCTCTGCAAAATGGTGCCGACGGCTTGCCCTCCGGCGGTCTCTACCAGAGCCGCCAGCTCCGCCAGACTCTCCTCGTCTGCGTTATCCTCCCGCAGCACCGGGGAGCGCAGCCCCACCAGCACCGCATAGTCCCTCTTGTTTTCCCTGTTTTCTTCCAAAGTTCTGCGTTCCATGTACATCCTCGCTTCCGGTTTTCACCTAATAATATAGTATACCCGGCGGCAAAAGTAAAGAACCCGCAGCCAAAAAGCTGCGGGTCCTGTAAAAAGTGTCTTTACTTGTCCAGACCGAAGCGCTTGTTGAACTTCGCCACACGTCCGCCGGTATCCACCAGCTTCTGCTTGCCGGTGAAGAAGGGGTGACACTTAGAGCAGACTTCCACGCGAATATCCTTCTTCGTAGAACCTGTCTCAATCACATTACCGCAGGCGCATTTGATAGTAGTCTGCTGATAATTGGGATGGATTCCTTCCTTCATTGCTCTTGTTCACCCCTTTCTGGTTCACTCGTCGCCGCGGCATCGCCGCAAACGCAACTGTGATAATAGCACACTCTTCCCGCAAATGCAAGCATTTTTCGCTATTTTCACAAAGAAATTTCTTCTCCGCAGGTGAAGAAATACAGAATGCGCTCCGTCACCGGCTTTTCCAGTATCCGCGACAGCGCTCCGGCGTAAGCGTCCAGCTGCGGCCGATAGGCCTCCGCCCGCTGGGACGCCTCTGCCGCTGTCACCCGATCAGTCTTGAAATCCACCACCGTCAAACCCGCCGTCGTCTCAAACACGCAGTCTGCCACGCCCTGCAGGAGTATCTCCTCCCCTGCTGCCGCGATGTCATAAATACCCGCATCGGTGAGCAACGCGAAGCGGTACTCCCGCCACACCTGCGGCGCAGTCCGTATCCTCTCTGCCAGCGGCGACGCCAAAAACCGCGCCAGCGCCGGGATATCCAGCGCCGCAGCCTGCTCCGGTGTCAGCAGCCGTCGGGCCGTCAGTCTTTCCGCAAAAGCCGTCACTGCCTCTGGTGCCGCAGGAGTATCCAGCGGCAGAAACTGCATCGCCAGGTGCATGGCTGTACCCCGCTCTGCCCCGGTCAGTCCGCGCTTTTCCTGCAAAAACCGCGGCTTCTCCGGTGCGGCGGTCCGCCGCGCCGGCAGTGTCCCCTCGGCGATCTCCTGATCGATGGCCCGCCCCTTCAGCTGGGTAGCCGTCACCTTGGAGGGCGTCACTGTCGCCGCTCTGTGGCTGTACCGGAATGCCAGCGCCGCCTCGTCCGGCTGCGGATCCGGTGCCTGCGATCCCGGCTCCTCCGCCGGTATCGCCGCACCGCCGTCCTCCTCACCGCTGATGCGGTGCAGCCGCAGCGCCAAGCCCTCCGGCCCATCGCACAGTACCGCGGGACGTACCCCGGTGTAATCGTGGAACACCCCTGCCTGATATGTGCTCAGCAGCGCCAGCAGCAGCCAATCGCCCGGGCAGTTTACCGCGGCCACCGCCTCCGGCGGCGCCGGCAGTTCTGCCAGTGCACACAGCTCCTTGAGGTGCTTGTCCGGGTTTTTCCGCGAGCATACCATGATGAGCTTCTCCTGTGCACGGGTCATGGCTACATACAGTATCCGCAGCTCCTCCGCCTTGGCTTCCCGTTCCAGCGTCAGCGCCAGCGCCGTTTTGGAGACGGTGTCGTACCGCAGCCGGCGTTCCACCTCCACGCGCTCCGCACCAACGCCCAGCTGGGGATGGACCAGCACCGGTCGATCCAGGTCCTGTCGGTTGAAGCTCCTGTTCAAGTCAGCCAGAAACACCACCGGAAACTCCAGGCCTTTGGACTTATGCACGCTCATCAAGCGCACACCGCCCGCCGCACCTGAAGCGGTAATGGCCGGCGCATCGCCGCTTTCCAGCAGCTGCCGTACCTGCCGCACACAGTCAAACAGGCTCGTTCTGCCGCCCTGCACAAGCCGCCGTATATAGTCATACAGTGCCCTGAGACGCGCCTGGCGGGCTGTACCGTCCTCCATGGCACCGAAGATCGCCTGCACCCGGCAGCGGTCATAGATATACCACAGCAGCTTATCGGCGGACAGTTCCCGCGCCACCTGCCGCAGCTCATGCAGCAGCGACAGAAACGCCTGCGCGTCCTCACCCTCATCCTGCCGCAGCGCCTCGTAATAATCCCCCTCACGCTGTACGGCCCGTATCTCCGCCAGCCGGTCGGCGCTCATGCCTACCAGTGGCGAACGCAGCACCGCGATCAGCGGCACATCCTGCCGTGGGTTATCCACCACCTCCAGCAGTGACAATACCACTGCGACTTCCATCGCCGAGAAGAAATCCTCACTTTCCCCGCCGTCGCAGGGGATCCCCTCCCGTGCCAAGGCGGCGGCGAATACCGTCTGCCGGGCGCTGGGTGAGCGCATCAGTATCACGATATCCTCCGGTGCTGCCGGACGCATGGTGCCGTCCTCACCCCGGACAGTGAACCCTTTGTCCAGCATACGGCGAATACGCTTTGCCACGAACCGCGCCTCGGCCTCCGCCCGGTCGAACCGCTGCTCCGGTGTGTCCTCCACAGCCAGATAGTGGAACTCCGTCTCCCGCGGCACCTCCGGATAGTATTCCGCCCCAAAGTGAAGATGCTGCTCCTCTGTATAATCAAGCTCGCCCATTTCCCGGGACATCAGCGCCGCAAACACAAAGTTCGCAGCCGCCAGCACCTCCCGGCGTGACCGGAAGTTACGGCTCAGTACCCGACGCCGCGGCGCACCTGGCTCAGCGTGGTCCGCATCGGCATAGGTCCTGTATTTTTCCAGGAATATCCCCGGTTCCGCCAGCCGGAACCGGTAGATGCTCTGCTTCACATCGCCCACGGCAAAGATATTCTCTCCCTGCCGCGATACCGCCCGGAAGATACAGTTCTGCACCTCGTTGGTGTCCTGATACTCGTCCACCATGATCTCCCGGTACCGCCGGGACACCTGCTCGCCAAGCTCCGTGGGCGTTCCGTCCTGGCGGCACAGCATCTGCACGGCGTAGTGTTCCTGGTCAGAGAAATCCATAGCGTTCCGCCGCACCTTCTCTGCCCGGAACCGCTTGTCGAAGTCCCCTGTCAGTGCCAGCAGCGCCCGCATAGCGGGCGCGATGACCTGCAGATCGCCCAGCAACTCCGTCTCCGCCGTCTGATACGGCGCGGACAGCTTCTTCAATGCGTCACGGCACTTTTCCAGCACCGCCCGCGCCGCGTCCTTCGCCCCGGCGCATTCGTCCCCCTTCACCACGCCCATCCGCCGGAAGGCCGGCTGCACACGGCCCATGGCATCCCAGCCTTCTCGGGCCGCGGCCGCGTATTCCCGCAGCTGCGCCGCCGTTTCCAAAAACCGATCTCCATAGGCGTTATACACGCTCTCGCAGTCTTCCATATCCTTCACGGCGCGTTCCAGCCGCCCCGCCCAGTAACTGGCGCGGCGCACCGTGTCCTCCATGATCGTCCGGCCGTACACGCTGTCGCCCAGCCGTTCCGGCAGGTTCGCCCAGCTCTCCGCAGCCTTCTCCAACCACTTGTCCGGGTAGGGATGGCTCTGCAATTTTCCGTGCAGCTCCGGCACCAGCGCCGCCAACGCCCGGTCATCCCGGCCGAAGCCCAGCGTCTCCGCCAACGCCCGGCAGCCTTCGTCCCCCTGCTCGATCCGCTGATAGAACGCCTCCAGTGCATCCTCCAGTGCCCGCTGCTTCAGCACGCCGGCCTCCGTCTCATCCAGGATACGGAAGTCCGGCGTCAGACTCCGCCCATCCACCGGCTCCAGCAGATGGATATGCTCCCGCAGCAGCCCTGCACAGAAGCCGTCCACCGTCTTGATGTCCGCCTGATACACCCGGAACATCTGCTGCCGCAGGTGACTGTTCTCCGGGTCCTGTGCCACCCGCTTCGCCAGCTCTGCGGCCAGCTTTGTCCGCAGTTCGGCGGCAGCGGCGCGGGTAAATGTGATAATAAGGAAATCGTCTATGTGGCAGTGTTCCTCCGTCAGATAAGCGAACACACGCTCTACCAGCACCTTCGTCTTGCCGGATCCGGCGGCGGCGGACACCAGCAGGCTGCCGCCCCGGTCCTCCACTGCCCCACGCTGCTGTGCCGTCAGTTGGATGTCAGCCACGGCGCGTCACCTCCTCGTCCACCAGCTGCCAGAATTCTTCCGGCGTGGTCTTTTGCAGATAATGGGGCTTGTCCCGTTTCTCGTCAAACCAGCAGGCCGACGCGAAGGGACACCAGTCGCAGGCACTTTCCTGAGGCCCCCTGCGGCATGGATCTGCGTCAATATTGCCATCGCCCAGCTCCCGGGCTACCTTCCGCAGCAGCTCGTCCACATACCGACCCATTTTACCCATCTGGGCTGCATCCGCCAACACACTGGCCGCCAGACCGCTGACCGAACCGTCCTTTTTCACTGCAATAGGCAAATAGCAGGGTGACTCCAGCGCACTGTGCTCCATGGCTGTCAGCACCTCTGGGTCGGACAGCACCATGCCCGTCCGACGCAGTTCGCCCCGCAGCAGCGCGGCCAGCTTGTCCGGCGCGATGGCCCGATCCGCCTTTTTAACAACATCCCTCGCCGGCAGGTACAGCACTCCCGCCGGCTCCACCGCCGCCCCAAAATAGTCCCCGCCGTACCGCTGCAGTGCGAAAAGATACAGCAGCATCTGAATACCCAGGCCGTAGCGCACATCCGCCAGATCAAAAGCCTTTTTCCCGGTTTTGTAGTCCACTACTCGCAGATATAGCTTCCCGTTCTTCAGCCAGCCGTCCACCCGATCCACCTTACCGGTGACGGACAGCGCGGTATCTCCCGCCGTCACCGTGACGGCAGGCAGCTGTCCGTTTTTGCCGCCGAAGCCCAATTCAAAGGCCACAGGCCGGAAATCCGAATGCTCCAGCTCATCCAGCACGTTCTCAACAATGACCAACGCCGTCTCCCGCAGCCGGGAAAACAGATACCGGAACCGTGCGCTCTTCTCGCCGTAGCCGTCGATGACCGTCCGGACATACTCATCCGTATACTGCCGCACCAACGCCGCCAGCGCCGGTCTTTCCGGCCGCTTCCCCTGCTGCTCCACCTCCCGCAGAACATTCTCCAGCAGGTAGTGGATAAACGTCCCCACCTCCGGCGCCTGGAAATCCGCCTTTGTCCGTTCCCTGGCCCGCAGGCCGTACTCCATGAAATAGCCAAAGTGACAGCTCTTCACCTGGTCCAGCCGCGAGGCGGACATGGCCAGCGTACTGCCGTACAGGCTGCGTACCGCCCCGGGTGACAGCCTTCCCCGGCCCATAGCCCGGGCCGCTGCCATCTTCTCCAGCGTACCGCCCTGTCCATGCATCTCAAAATAACGCCACAGCGCACCGCCGGGCCGCTGTCCCGCCAGTGCCAGCGCTGCCGCAGGCAGTCCGCAGCGGTACGCGCCGTCTTCCCGTTGTATTTCCACTTGAGGGAACAGCTTGCGGATACGCTCTACCACAAAGGACGGCAGCAGCTTCGCCCCCGACTCATCGCCGGCGCACCAGGACACGGTCAGTGTCTCCGTTGGCTGGGCCAGGGCGGCATAGATATTCTGCAGCTCATTGCTCAGCGGGTCGAACGTGGCGTCGGACAGCAGTATCCCCTGCTGCTGCAAAAGCTCACGCTCCTGTTCGTCCAATATACCGCCGCCCTTCTCCACCGAGGGCAGCACATGGTCATTGGCGCCCAGCAGGAAAAGATGCCGCACTGTATGGCGGTCATTGCGCGTCAAGGGGCTTACCTTTACCTGATCCAGCGCAGCGGGTATGGTGGCCACGGCATACTGGCTCAGCGTCAGCCGCAGCAGCCGCGCAAACTCATCGCCGTCCACCTCCGTGTCACCCAAAAGCGCCACGAACTGATCCAGCACATCACAGAATATCCGCCACAGCTGGGCATACTCCTCTGCCGCCTGCATCTGCCCCTGCTCCAGCAATTCTTTCTCCCGCTGTTCCAACACGGCCGGTGTACCGGCGTCCTCCGCAAATTTGTAAAGCGTTTCAGCTTTACCGCTTACCGTTTTATTGGATTTTATCCCATCACTCAGGGTAAGAAACAGCTTTCTGACTTTCCTTCTGACCGCGTTTATCTCGGCCAGCTGTTCCCGGCGATAGTCGGTCATCTCTCCGCTGTATCCATCCGGGTCTGCCGTCCAGTCGGCGTCCCGCAGCCACATATTGCCCCGAATTTCCCAACGGATCACATAGTTTTCCAGAAGATCGCATTCCGCCGCTGTCAGGTCTGTCATGCCGGTCTTCAGGCACCGGAACACGTCCTCATACTCAAAGCCGCCTGTCACTGCGTCGACGGCGGACAGCAGCAGCGTCAGGACCGGCTGCTCCAAAATGTCGCTCCGGCGGCTGATATAGGCGGGAACATCGTCCCGGCGGAACACGGCCTCCAGCAACGGGCCATATACCTCCATATTCCGCGCCGCCACGGCCATCTCACGCCAGCGAACGCCCTTTTGTGCCAGCGCCCGCAGCTGCGCAGACACATATTCCACCTCAGAATAGGCGGTATTGGCCTGGTACAAGGTGATGGACGGCGCACTGCCCGTCCACGCTTTTTCCGCGCCGAGGAAGTATCGCTCCAGGTGCGAAAACACTGTGTCGCTGTCCATGACAAGGTTTTTTACTTCACAACTACAACCGGTGTCCTTTGCCAGTCTGCGCAGGCGTTCCCGCTGCTGTATGCCGTTGTGGAAGAGCTGCGGGTCACTGTCATCGCCCAGCAGAGTCACTGTAACAGAGTTGGCCTGTTTCAGCGCGGCGGCAATGATATCCTCCTCCGTTCGGTTGAAATAGGAAAACCCATCAATATAGATATCTTTTCCAAGCAAATAGTCCGAATTCGGTAGTTTATCGCAGAGTTTCTGCACTTTTGACCGGGCATCAAAGTCGCCGCCGTGGAGTCGCGCGTCATAAGCGCCGAACAGCAGCGCCGTAGAGCGCAGCTTATCTCCGGCGGCGCCCGGAATATCCTGAACCTGTTGCAGCAGAATGGATGGCGCGATTTTATAGGCGTACAACTCATCGGCCAGGGCCACCAGCTCCCGCAGAAAGGCCGGGCGCTGTGACGGCTTGGAAAACACCGTCAAATATGATGAAACTTCCTGCAAGGCGCGGCGCATTATCAGTATTTTACCACCATTATCTAACGTTATATCGGATATGCCTCCGGTTTGTGACAGTACGCGGGTGGCAAGGCTCTGGAAGCTCAGCACCTCCCCGTCACGGCTGGCGGTATCCCCCAGCGCGCGGCAGAGATCCAGCTCCGCCTCGTGGGTGGCGTGCTCCGGTACCAGCAAAATCTGCGGGCGCTCAAACCGTTGTGCCGCAATGGTTTCGAGCACCAGCTTACTTTTTCCCGCACCGGCGCGGCCGGTGATGATACGCAGCTTCACCGCGTCACCTCCCCTGTTTTCTCCCCCATAGTATACCGCAAACCGTCCCTTATGGGAAGTAAAAGTCGAAAAAAGGACGCGGGATCTTCCCGCGTCCTTTGACGGTGTATGTTACTTTTGTTTACTTTAGGCTGCTTTTGTTGGCGCTCTCCTGCGCTCTTATTTATACCTTTTTGTCACCTGTGGTACACCATAGCGCAGCGTTTGTTAAAGGGTCATGGTACGGCGCAGCTCGTCCCGGTTTTCCACGGTGACGGTCACCAGACGCACCCGGGGATGACCGGCCACCGCCCGGAGAAATTCCGTATCTGCTTTTTGCAGAACACCCAGAACGGGAAGGTCACCGTCCAGGGCCGCGAGCACCGCTTCGCAGAATTTTTTGGCACCGGACTCCGCCGGGCCCAGCTCGTCCATCAGCAGGACGTCCCCGTCACGGTCACGCAGGGCCGCCGTGCCCAGCGTGTCGAACCTATCGCAGGAATAAGCGCCGCAGTAAAACAGCAGATTTTCCGCCGACGGTACTCCGCCCACCGCGGGCAGCAGATGCACAGAGGGCCGGTCCAGCACGCCTGTTACCCGCACCGTGCGGAAGCCGCAGGGCCGGTGGTCCCGCAGCAAGCAGCGCGCCAGCGTGGACTTGCCCACGCCCTTGTCACCGGTGAGGAACAGATGGTCAGTGCATGGGGCAGCCATGGTGTACCTCCCCTGCCGCTTCGCGCCGCGCGGCGCGGACACAGATCATCTCACCGGCGATGGACACGGCGATCTCCTCCGGCGTCACGGCCTTGATGGGTGTGCCCACCGGCGTGTGGACAAAGGCGATCTTCTCCTCGGGAATGCCCGCCTCCCGCAGGCGCTGGTTCACGAAGGCCGTTTTCTTCCGGGAGCCGATGACGCCCACATAGGCCGTCTCGCCCCGCAGCACCTGCACCTCCGCCTGAAAGTCATGCTCATGGCCGTTGGTCATGATGACCACATAGTCCTCCGGCGTCAGCGTCAGGTAGTCGCTGATGCGGTCAAAGTCGCCGCAGATGGTCCGGTCCGCCTGGGGAAAATGCTCCGCCGTGGCAAAGCCCGGCCGATCATCCACCACCACGGGACGGAAGCCAATCGTCCGCAGCAGAGGCGTCAGCGCACGAGCGATATGTCCCGCGCCGAAGATGACCGCGCGCTCCCCCACCGGCAGCGGCAGGGAGAACACGCCCTCGCCCGTCTCCGCCGTCTCGGCGATATGGGGCGCGGCACCGTCCAGCGGCAGCACCAGCCAGCCGGGCACACGGTCACGCACGCGGCGCAGCACCTCCGCCGCCAGCGCGTCCCAGACGCGATCCGACAACCGGGCGGGAGTGAACAGCACCGTCACATCGCCGCCGCAGGCCATGCCCAGCTCACCGTCACGGGAGAGCTTGAAGTCATACAGGGCGTCCACGTGCTGACCGGCCAGCAGCGCCCGGGCCAGCTGAATGGACCGCAGCTCCACCGCGCCGCCGCCGATGGTGCCGGAGAGCAGACCCTCCGCCCCCACCAGCATCTGGCTGCCCGCGCCGCGGGGGGCGGAGCCGTCATCCCACACGATGGTGGCCAGCACGGTGTCCTTCTGCTTTTCCCGCTGGTAGAGCAGGGTCTGGAAGATGTTGTTCATATGTGTCTCCTTTCAAGGGCCATAGGGAGCGGCGGTGCCGCTCCCTGTTCGTTTATTCAGCCGGCGGCCTCCACAGCGGGGAGAGAATTTGCCACCAGCGCGTTGTACTGGTCGATGGTCAGGTCGCAGTGGTAGAACAGTTGGAAATAGGTCTGGGCGACCTCATACATATCGTAATCGGCAGCCTCGGGGTACAGGACCTTGGCCATCCACTGCATACCCAGGATGCGCTGGACGCTTGGTGGGAAGCCCATCCAGTTGTAGGGGCCGAAGGGCACCTCGTAATACTTGCCGTCCTTGATGGCAGGTATGGTCTGCCAGTTCTCGTTATCGGCCACGGTGCTGTAAATGCTGCCGGGGGCGAAGAACACGATAGAGGGATCCCAGTTCAGGATCTGCTCCATGTCCACCTCGTTGCCGGTACCCTTGGAGGAGGGCTCGTCCACCACAGCCAGATTATTGCACAGCATATCGACGACCTCGGCGTGATAGGAGTCCCTGGCGATGACGTTCAGGCCCTCTTCACCGGTGATATACAGGACATCGGCCTTCTCCACGCCGTCCACGATGGCCTTGACGGTGTCATAGGCATTGCGGCAGTAGTCGGCCAGGGCCTGACCCTCGTTGGGCATAGCCAGCAGGTCGCTGAGCATGGCATAGGTATCGTCCATGGAGGCCAGGTAGGCGTCAATGTGGACAAAGGGAATTCCGGTCTGTTCCTGCAGGCCGTCCAGGTCCTCCGCCATGGTGCTCTTGGGCTCGCCCACATCGATGACCACGTCGGGATCGGCCGTCAGCAGCGTCTCCAGGTTCAGTTCGCCCTTGCCGCCGTACAGCTGGCCCAGCAGGGGCAGGTCCAGATACTTCTGGTCAAAGTAATTCTCGGCGGTCTTGTCCCAGGCATTGGCCACACCCACCATCTTGTCCGGGGCGATGGCAAAGACCACCATCTGGGCCAGAGGGCCGGAGACGGCCACCTTCTGGATATCGGTGGGGACGGTGACCTCGCGGCCGCAGGAGTCGGTAAACACGCGGGTGGTGTCCTCCGTCCGGGTGCTGTCGTCGGTCTTGTCGTCCTGGGCCTTCCGGCCGCAGGCAAACAGGGTCAGGCTCATCACCAGCGCCAGGACCAGCGCCAGCAATCGTTTTGTCTTGTTCATATGTGTTCTCCTTCTTCTGTTGAAAATGCAATCATTCCAAAGCGGCGGACGCCGGGCAGCTGCCACGGGAAGTCCGGATCGCCGGTGGAAATAAGTTTGGCGCGGAGATCGTCCTCCGCAGGCGCTCCCCCGCCGTAGATGGTCAGGAATGTCCGGGCATCCTCCAGGGTGCGGAAGGGCTGGGGAAAGTCCAGCGCCGCACGCTGCGCCGTATAGGGGATACCGTGGGCGTCCAGCACACCGCAGGCGGCATCGAAGCTATGGCGGCCCGGCGCACGGGGTGCCCCGGAAAAGCGGTGGCACACATCGTCACGCACCACGGCCAGCACCGTGCCACGGCATTGGCGGAGGGCGGCGGCCAGTATCTCCTCCATGCTGCCGAAAAAGCAGAACACCATGGCGTCGAACTTCTCTGCCGGGGTATAGGCCAATATGTCGGTGCACAGGGGCGTCACATTGGCAATGCCCCGGGCGTCCAGCTCCTGCCGCAGGACGGACAGGGCCGCAGCGTCGCACTCCGCCGCCGTGATGTGGGCCGCATGGGATGACAGGGCCAGAGACAGGTATCCCAGGCCGCAGCCGGCGTCGCAGATATGATCCGTGGGCTTCAGGTACGGCAGCAGCAGCGCCGTCAGCTTTTCGTGGAAGTCGGTGCGGCGGCAGGCATCGGCCATGAAGCGGACAGTGTCCGCCGACCAGCTAAACATGGCGGTCACCTCCCCGCACCGGCAGCAGGGCCGCGCCGTCGGGCGTATCCAGCAGCACGGACTCCACACCGTAGAGCTGCCGGATCAGGTCCGGTGTCAGCACGCTCCGGGTATCGCCCTCCGCCGCCACGCGGCCCCCTTGCAGGGCCAGGACGCGGCGGGAAAAACGCAGGGCGTGCTGGGGATCGTGGGTGGAGAGCAGGACGGTGTAGCCCTGCTCCGACAGGGAACGCACCTGCTCCAGCACACGGAGCTGGTTGCCGTAATCCAGAGAGGCGGTGGGCTCGTCCATGATGAGGAGCTCCGACTGCTGGCACAGGGCGCGGGCAATGAGCACCAGCTGCTGCTCGCCGCCGGAGAGGGCGGCGAAGTTCCGCTGCGCCAGGTGGGCCACACCCAGCTGCTCCAGGGCGGTCAGAGCCTGCTGCTCCAGGGCCTTGGAGGGGCTCTGGAACGGGGACAAGTGCCGGGTCAGGCCCATGAGGGCGGTGTCCAGCACGGAATAGCCGAAGGTGGGACGGTGTATCTGCGGGATGTAGGCGATGCGGGCCGCCAGCTCCCGGCGGGAGAAGGTCCGCACGTCGCGGCCGTCCAGCGAGATGGCGCCGGTGTAGCCCTCCAGGCCGCCCAGCAGGCAGCGGAAGAGGGTGCTCTTGCCGGCACCGTTGGCACCCAGCACAGAGAGGAAATCACCGGCGGGCACGGTGAAGGAGACATCCTCCAGCACCGGCGGGGCCTTGGGATAGGCGAAGGTCAGGTGCGATACCGTGAGGGTCACAGGCGGTCGCCTCCCTTCACCATGAGGTAGATAAAGAACGGCGCGCCCACGAAGGCCGTCAGGATACCGATGGGGATCTCCGTCGCCGCAAGGGTGCGGGCCAGGTCGTCCACCAGCAGCAGAAAGGCCGCGCCGAACAGACAGGCCATGGGCAGGAGCCTGCGGCAGTCGTTACCCACGAGGCGGCGGCTGAGATGGGGGATCACCAGACCCACCCAGCCGATCATGCCGGAGACGGAGACGGCGGAGGCCGTCAGCACCGTGGCGCAGAGGATCACCGCCAGACGCAGGCGGTCCGTGTGGACGCCCATGGCGCGGGCTTCATCCGGCGAGAGGGTCAGCAGGTTCATGCGCCAGCGGAGCAGCAGCAGGGGCGTCAGCCCTGCCGCCATACAGACGGCGGCAAAGGCGACGGTGTGCATACGGGTGCCGGAGAGGCTGCCCATGAGCCAGTAGGTGATCTGGGGCAGTTGGTTGGTGGGATCGGCCACCAGCTTGATATAGGAGGTACAGGCCGAGAACAGCGAGCCTACCATGATACCGGCCAGCAGGAGGCTCACCACACGGCTGCCCCGGGATCGGCGGCCCACCAGATAGACCAGGGCCACGGACAGCAGGCTGGCCAGGAAGGCGAAAACGGTGACCATCACGGTGCTCTGGCCCGTCAGGATCCCCAGCGCCGCACCGAAGCAGGCACCGGAGGACGCACCCAGGATATCCGGTGCGGCCATGGGGTTCTGGAACACGGTCTGGTAGGCGGTGCCGGCGGCGGAGAGGCCGCAGCCCACCAGACAGGCCAGCAGGATGCGGGGCAGGCGGACATTCCACACGGCGATGGCCATGTTGTCCGTCCAGGTCTGTTCAATAGAAAAGACGCGGGAGAGGAGTATCTTTACCACCTCGCCCAGGGGGACGCCGTAGCGGCCCAGCACGAAGGACAGCAGAAACAGCGCCAGCAGCGCTGACGCCATGATCGTTATGCTGCGTGTGGGGTGCCGGGGCGTATGCATGGACGGGCCTCCCTTTTCAGTCTGTTCCGCTTCCGCGCGTACCGCGCGGCGGTTCGCTGTCTATTTTACAGGATAACACAGAAAATGCAAGGGGTATTGTTCGGTATTGTCGTATGTTTGTCCGTCTATATCGTTTTTTGTGTTCGGAGCGGCAGACCGGCTGCGGCCGTGGAATTTCCAGTTTCCGGGAGAAAGTGGTTCGTTTTTATGCATATTGCATAATGCATATTGTGGCTGATTGTGCGATATGATGGCATTTTTTGTGAAAACACCGTTGACTTTGGAATTTCGCTTTGCTACAATAGGCCCAACATTTCCGAAGCGAAAGGAGGCGGCCGTGATGACCAAGACCACGAAGAAAGCCATGAATACCATGATGACCGCCGCCTGCGCCGGTGCTGCTTTCTGCTGCGCCTGCGCCGCTTCTCATACTGTCATCCTGTCCGTGCTGGGCGCCATTATTATGGCGTCCATTATTATTTGCGCTCTGGTGCTGGTACTGCTGGTACTGGCCGCCTCTGCACATACGCCATTGGCACGGATAACCGCATGACGCGCTGACACCTGATACAGCGAAGCGGCTCCGCCATTGGCGGAGCCGCTTTTTTGTATACCTGCGGCAGACGCCGCCGGTGCATAGTTCCTAAGAAAACCAACGTAAAGGAGAACAAAACCATGAAAAAGAAAGTAGTTGCAATGTTTTTAGCCGCTGTGATGGCGTTGAGCCTGGTGGCCTGCGGCAGCAAGACCGATAACGGCGGCAGCGGCGACGCCAGCGGCACCGAGACCATTAAGCTGGGCGGCGTCGGCCCCCTGACCGGCGGCTATGCCAACTATGGTCTGTCCGTACAGCACGGCGCGGAGCTGGCCGTCAAGGAGATCAACGCCGCCGGCGGCGTGAACGGCAAGCAGCTGGAGCTGAGCTTCCAGGACTCTCAGGGCGACCCGGAGAGCGCCGTGGCGGCCTACGGCAAGCTGATGGACTGGGGCATGAACGTCAGTCTGGGCGCGGTGCTGTCCGGTGAGACGGCCTCCGTGGTGGCGGCGGCCAAAGCCGACGACGTGCTGGTGATGGAGACCACTGGCTCCGCCGACAAGTGCATCGACGGCAACGACAAGGCGTTCCGTATCTGCTTCTACGATTCCTATCAGGGCACCGCGGCAGCAGACTACCTCACCGACAACGCCCTGGCCACCGAAGTAGGCGTGTTCTATCAGAGCGACAACGACTACTCTGTGGGTCTGTACAATGCCTTCGTGGCCGAGTGCCAGAACACCGGCGTGACCATCAAGGAGACGCAGACCTTCACCACCGCCACCAGCACCGACTTCTCCACCCAGGTGAACGCCCTTGCTTCCTCCGGCGTGAAGGTCGTGTTCATCCCCATCTACGCGGAGGAGGCCTCCACCTTCCTGACCCAGGCCAAGGGTAAGTTTGCCGACGATGTGTACTTCTTCGGCGCTGACGGTCTGGACGGCATCCTGGGCAAGGTGAGCCAGGATGTGACCATCGCGGACAACGTGCTGATGATGACCCCCTTCGCCGCGGATTCCGCCGACCCCAAGGTCCAGGCCTTTGTGAAGGCATATCAGGACGCCTACAATGCCACCCCCGACCAGTTCGCCGCGGATGCCTATGACGCGGTGTACGCCGTCAAGGCCGCTGTGGAGGCCGCCAACGGCAGCACCTCCGGCGCTGACCTGGCCGCTGTGATGCCCACCATCACCGTGGAGGGCGTGACCGGCACTATGACCTGGAGTGCCGACGGCAACACCAACAAGGCCGCCAGCGCCATCCTCTACAAGAACGGCGTGGGCACCCTGTTCGGTCAGGACAACGCCAATGACGCCGCCGGCGCGGAGAGCGGGGACGCTGCGGATACCGCGGCCGACGCGGAGGCGTAAGCAAGTAAGCTACCTATCTTCCTCACAATAAGCCCATACGCCCTCCCGGCGCTGCGCCGGGAGGGCGGAACGGGCGCCATGCAAAGGAATGACGACTATGACGAATTTGATACAAACATTGATAAGCGGGCTGAGCCTGGGGAGCATCTACGCGCTGATCGCGCTGGGCTACACCATGGTCTACGGTATCGCCAAAATGCTGAACTTCGCCCACGGCGACGTGATCATGGTGGGCGCATACAGCGGCATTGTGGCGGTGGCGCAGCTGGGACTGTCCCCGTGGGTGACGGTGATCGTCAGCATCGTGGTATGCGCGGTGTTGGGCGTGGTCATCGAGTTCTGCGCCTATAAGCCCCTGCGGCAGGCGGCACCGCTGAGTGTGCTCATCACGGCCATCGGCGTCAGCTATCTTTTGCAGAACGCGGCGCTGCTGCTCTTCGGCTCGCAGCAGATGGCCTACCCCACATTGGTAAAGCTGGGCAGCTTCTCCGTGGGCGGCGTGCAGGTGGACGGCATCACCGTGCTGACGCTGGCGGTGACAGCGGTGCTGATGGCAGCGCTGACGCTGTTCATCGACAAAACGAAGCTGGGCAAAGCCATGCGGGCCGTGTCCGAGGACAAGGACGCCGCCACGCTGATGGGCATCAGCGTGGACAGGACCATCACGCTGACGTTTGCCATCGGCTCGGCGCTGGCGGCCTTCGCCAGTATGTTCTACGGCATGACCTATGTGTACATCAAGCCCACCACCGGCGCCATGCCCGGCATCAAGGCCTTTACGGCGGCGGTTTTCGGCGGTATCGGCTCCATCCCCGGCGCCATGCTGGGCGGCATACTGCTGGGCCTGATCGAGCAGATGTCCAAGACGTATATCTCTACCCTGTGGGCGGACGCCATCGTGTTCGCCGTGCTGGTGGTCGTGCTGGTGGTCAAGCCCACGGGCCTGCTGGGCAAGCCCATGCAGGAGAAGGTGTGAGGTGAAGGAAATGCAGCTGACACAGAAAAAAAGACAGCGCACGGACCTGCTGACCGTGGCGGCGGTGGCCGCACTGTTTGTGGTAATGGCGGCGCTGCTGTATACCGGGCACCTGACTCGGCAGGTAACGAATATGCTGGTGCCCGTTGCGGTGTACATCGTGATGGCGGTGTCGCTGAACCTGGTGGTGGGCCTGCTGGGCGAGCTGAGCCTGGGCCACGCGGGCTTCATGTCCGTGGGACTGTTCTCCGGGTGTCTGGTGGCGATCGCGCTGCACACCACCGCCCTGCCGCTGGGCGTGCGCCTGCCGGTGAGTATGCTGGCGGGCGGCCTGATGGCGGCGGTCTTCGGACTGCTGGTGGGACTGCCGGCCCTGCGGCTGCGGGGCGACTATCTGGCTATCGTGACGCTGGCCTGCGGCGAGATCATCAAGAACATCATCACAAACCTGAACATCACCGGCGGCGCGCTGGGTCTGGACACCTCCTCCATCTACGCCGGGGCGAAGGACCTTCTCCCCTACGGCGCGGTGCTGGTGCTGCTGACGGTGGCGGTGATGCTGAACCTGAAGCGGTCCAAGTACGGCCGGGCCATCATGGCCATCCGGGACAACCGCATCGCGGCGGAGTCCGTGGGATTGAACGTCACATGGTACAAGCTGGCGGTGTTCGTCATCGCAGCGTTCTTCGCAGGCTGTGCCGGCGTGCTGTACGGCCACTCACTGGCCAACATCAAGGCGGCTGCCTTCGATTACAATATGTCCATCGAGATCCTGGTCATCGTGGTGCTGGGCGGCATGGGCAGCGTGCCGGGCTCCGTGATCTCGGCCATCGTGCTGACGGTGCTGCCGGAGGCGCTGCGCGAGGTGGCGGACTACCGTATGCTGGTGTATGCCATCGTGCTGATCCTGGTGATGCAGGCCACGAACAACCCAACGATGAAGCGGTTTTTTGCCTCTGCTAAGGAAAAACTGACCCCCGGGCGAAAGGAGCGTGCGGCGCTGTGACGACGAAAACGAAATTGGTGAAGCGCCAGTCCTCCGTGCTGCTGCCGGAACGGGACATCGACAAGTCCCCGGTGCTGGAGTGCGTGGGGCTGGGCGTGACCTTCGGCGGGCTGAAGGCGGTGGAGGACTTCGATCTGACCATCGGCCGGACGGAGATCGCGGGGCTGATCGGCCCCAACGGCGCGGGCAAGACCACGGTGTTCAACCTGCTGACGAAGGTGTATCAGCCCACAGCGGGCGCTATCCTGCTGGATGGCAAGGACACCCACAGCATGACCACCGCACAGGTAAACAAGGCCGGTATCGCCCGGACGTTCCAGAACATCCGGTTGTTCAATGATCTGACGGTGGCTGAGAACCTGATGGTGGCCATGAACGACTCGGTGCGCTACGGGCTGGCGGGCAGTATCCTGCATTTCCCCAGGTATGCGCGGGAGGAGCACATCGCCCGGGAACGGACGGAGGAGCTGCTGAGCATCTTCCACATGGAGAGTCATGCCGATGAACGGGCGGGCTCGCTGCCCTACGGCGCGCAGCGGCGGCTGGAGATCCTGCGGGCACTGGCATCGAACCCGTGTCTGCTGCTGCTGGACGAGCCGGCGGCGGGCATGAACCCGTCGGAGACGGCGGAGCTGATGGAGAACATCCGAAAGATACGGGATACGTTCCAGATCGCGGTGCTGCTGATCGAGCACGACATGAACCTGGTGATGAACATCTGCGAGGGTATCTGCGTGCTGAACTTCGGGCACATCATCGCCAAGGGCACACCGGCGGACATCCAGGCGGACCCGGCGGTCATTGAAGCGTATCTGGGACGGAAGAAGGAGGCGAGCGCATGAGCAGCGTGCTGCAGGTGGAGAACATCAATGTGTACTACGGCAGCATCCACGCGGTGAAGGACGTGTCCTTCCACGTGGAGCAGGGCGAGGTGGTGACGCTGATCGGCGCCAACGGCGCGGGCAAATCCACCACGCTGAACACCGTGGCAGGGCTGCTCCGCAGCCGCACGGGAAGCGTGCGCTTCATGGACGAGGAGCTGCGGCACGTGCCCAGCCACAAGCTGGTGGGGCGCGGCATGGCTCTTGTGCCGGAGGGACGGCGCATTTTCCAGCACATGACGGTGCAGGAAAACCTGGACATGGGCGGCTATTGCCGGAGCGGTGACCTGAACGCAGACATCGAGAGCGTGTACGAGCGCTTCCCGCGGCTGAAGGAACGGCGGAAGCAGGTGGCCGGGACGCTGTCCGGTGGCGAGCAGCAGATGCTGGCCATGGGCCGGGCGCTGATGAGCCATCCCAAGCTGCTGATGCTGGACGAGCCGTCCATGGGTCTGGCGCCGCTGCTGGTGGAGCAGATATTCGACATCATTCGACAGCTGCACGCCGACGGCACCACTATTCTTCTGGTGGAGCAGAACGCACAGGCGGCGCTGGCAGTGGCCGACCGGGGCTATGTGCTGGAAACGGGGCGCATCGTCACGGAGGGCACCGGCGCGGCACTGCTGGAGAGCGATGCCATCAAGAAGGCGTATCTGGGCGGATAAGCATATGAAAAAAGACCGGCGGGTGCCGGTCTTTTTTTACGCCGTTAGATATAAGAAAACTTTATAGGATAACGGGCATTTACGCTTCGCAGGGGCAAAGCGGGCGGGTATAATGGTATTCGTAAATATACAGCACTTTGAAGGGCTAAAGGAGGGATGGTATGGCACGCTATGTACCGGACCCGGCGCAGCGGGTGACGGTATTTCTGGGCGAGGCCGGGTGCGGCAAATCTGAGCTGGCGGTGCAGTGGGCGCTGACGGCGGCGGAGCGTAGACGGGATGTGCATTTCTTCGATCTGGATCAGACGAAGCCACTGCTGCGGTCAAGGGACGCGGCGGCCCTTTTGGAGGGCGCGGGGGTGACGGTGCACTTCGAGCAACAGTGTGCCGACGCGCCCACGCAGGTGGGCGGACTGGTGCCGCTGCTGCTGGACAAGAGCAAGAGCGTCATTCTGGATGTGGGCGGCAACGACACGGGGGCAAGGCTCATCGGCGGATACGCACACCTGCTGAAGAGTGCGGATGCATACTTCGTGGTAAACCCGTACCGGCCCTGGTCGGGGACGGTGGAGCACATCGACGGGACCCTGAGCGCCGTGCTGAAGGCGGCGCGGCTGGGCCTGCCGCGTTTTTTGCTGAACCCCACGCTGGGCATCGGCACCACGGCGGAGGAATTCTTAGTGGGCGTGGAGCAGGGGCTCCGGCTGCTGACGCCCTATGTAAAGGTGGAGGCGGCGGCGGTGTCGGAGACGCTGCTGCCGGAGGTCGAGGGCCGGACGGAGCTGCCGCTGCTGCCCCTCACACCGCGAATGACTGTCCCGGAGACGGGACTTGATGAAGGATAAGGAGGCATTGAAATGGCGCAAGTCACCATCCGCGCGGAGAGCTGCAAGAGCTGCGGCTACTGCGTGAAGTTCTGTCCCAAGGGCGTGTTGGCCGTGGGACACGAGGTCAACTCCAAGGGCTACCCCTTTGTGGTGGCCGCACACCCGGAAAACTGCATCGGCTGTGCCATCTGCGGACGTATGTGCCCGGACGCGGCCATCGAAGTGTATAAATAAGGAGGCGGGAGCATGGCAAGAGTATTTATGAAGGGCACTGAGGCCATCGCTGAGGCAGCGGTGCGGGCAGGCTGCCGGTTCTTTGCCGGCTATCCTATCACGCCGCAAAACGAGATACCGGAATATCTGGCACGGCGGCTGCCGGAGGTAGGCGGCAGCTTTGTGCAGGGCGAGAGCGAGGTCGCGTCCATCAATATGGTGTACGGCGCCGCCGGTACCGGCACACGGGCCATGACCAGCTCCTCCTCCTGCGGCATCAGCCTGATGAGCGAGGGCGTCAGCTTCTGCGCCAGCGCGCGGGTGCCCATCGTATATGTGAATGTACAGCGGGGCGGCCCCGGTATCGGCACCATCCAGCCGGCACAGCAGGACTACACCCAGGCCACCAAGGCCAGCGGCAACGGCGGGTTCAGAATGCGGGTGTTCTCCCCCTCTACCGTGCAGGAGGCAGTGGACATGACCTATGCGGCCTTTGACTACGCACAGCAGGACCGGAACCCGGTGCTGATCCTCACCGACGGCGTGATGGGCACCATCATGGAGCCGGTGGCGCTGCCGCCGGAGCGCTCCGCCGAGGAGGTCAAGGCACTGAAGGACCAGTGCCGCCCCTGGGCGGCGGTGGGTCACGATGCCTACAAGGAGCCGAGGGCCACTGTCGACGCCGGACGCTGGGACACCAAGGAGCAGGAGCGCCACTGCAAAAAGGCCGAGGAGCTGTACAAGAGCTGGCCCAGCGAGGCGGAGACGCTGTATCTGGACGACGCCGAGGTGGTCGTCACCGGCTACGGCATCTGCGGGCGTATTGCACGCTCGGCGGTAAAGCTACTGCGGGCCAAGGGGCACAAGGTGGGCTTCATCCGCCCGAAAACACTGTACCCCTTCCCTGCCGACGTGTACGCGGGGCTGGACTCTGACAGGGTCAAGGCCATTCTGGACGTGGAGATGTGCATCCCCGCCCAGATGGTGGACGACATCCGGCTGGCCATCAACGACCGCTGCCCCATCGAGACGTGCCTGCACGCAGGCGGCGAGATCATGGGACGCGGCGAGGTCATGGACGCGGTCAGGAAACTGCTGGAACGATAAGGAGGCGTCGGACATGGAAAAGGTATATACGAGAACAAAGGGCATCCAGCCCGACATGGTGGACGGCTTCTGCCCCGGCTGTATGCACAGCACCCTCTTCAAGCTCATCGGCGAGGTGCTGGAGGAGATGAACATGCTGGACAAATGTACCTGCGCCATCGGCGTGGGCTGCTGCGGTCTGGGCATGGGCTACTTCACCTACGATTATCTGCTGGCCGCCCACGGGCGGGCCTGCGCCGTGGCCACCGGTGCCAAACGCAGCAATCCCGACACGCTGGTGTTCACCTATCAGGGCGACGGCGACCTGGCCTCCATCGGTCTGGCTGAGACCATGTCCGCCGCCAACCGGGGTGAGAATATCTCCGTGATCTTTGTGAACAACGGTATCTACGGCATGACCGGCGGACAACTGGCCCCCACCACGCTGGTGGGCATGAAGGCCACCACCGCGCCTAAGGGGCGTGATCCTAAAGAGCACGGCTACCCCATGCATGTGTGCGAGATACTGAACCAGCTGACAGCCCCCTACTATCTGGAGCGCACCAGCTGCAACAACCCCGCCAATGTGGCCAGGACGAAGGCGGCCATCCGAAAGGCATTCCAGAACCAGCTGGACGGCAAGGGCTTCTCGCTGGTGGAGATCGTCACCAGCTGTCCCACCAACTGGGGACTGGAGCCGCTGGAGGCGCTGGGCTTCCTGGAGGAAAAAATGTTCAAGGAGTTCCCCCTGGGGGTCATCCGGGACAAGGATAAGGAGGGCGCGTGATGGAACGAAATCTGATGGTCGCCGGGTTCGGCGGGCAGGGCGTGATGACGCTGGGCAAGTTCCTGGCGGAGGCCACCTGCGAGAGCACCGACAAAAATGTGACGTTCTTCCCCTCCTACGGCGCGGAGCAGCGGGGCGGCACCGCCAACTGCTATGTGGTCATCTCCGACGACGATATCGGCGCGCCGCTGGGCGATCAGATGGACGATCTGATCGTCATGAACGACCCCAGCCTGAGCAAGTTCCTGTACAAGCTGGTGCCGGGCGGAACGCTGTACATCAACAGCTCCATCGTCAAGAGTGAGATCACGCGCACGGATATCAAGGTGGTAAAGGCTCCGGTGACGGAGCTGGCGCTGGAGATGGGCAGTGCCAAGGTGCTGAACATCATCATGCTGGGTGTGTACGTGGGCTATACCCAGGTGGTTCCGGAGGACGTGGTGTGGCGCACCATAGAACACAAGCTGGGCAAAAAGCCGGCGCTGCTGCCGCTGAACCGGCAGGCCTTTGAGTTGGGATTGAAGCTGGGTCGGGAGCAGCGATAAAAAGGGCTTGCTTTTTACCCTTTAAAGCGTTAGAATATGCCATCAGAAAAAACAGGCGGCCCCCCTGCCGGGGAGGCCGCGGACACATACTTCAGACAAGGAGGAAACGCTGTGTACTACCAGGTATCAAAGGAATTTTTCGATAAGCTGCCCAACGCCTGCTTCGGCGCGGTGGCGGTGCGCGGGCTGGACAACACCCATGACATTCCGGAGCTGGAGAAAATGCTGGCCGGGAATGTGGCGGAGTGCGAGGCCTATTTCACCGGCAAAAAGCCCAAGGAGACGGAGGATATCCTGCCCTACCGGGCGGCGTTCACCGCCCTGGGCATCAACCCCAACAAGTTTATGTGCTCCATCGAGGCGCTGCTGACCCGTATCGCCAAGGGCAAGGGCTTCCCCCACATCAACGCGGCGGTGGACCTGGGCAACGCGGTGTCCATCAAGCACAGGCTGCCCATGGGCGCGCACGATCTGGACACCATCGCGGACGGGCTGGACGTCCGGCTGGCGGAGGAGGGCGACACGTTCATTCCCTTCGGCTCCACCGAGGAGGAGGCTCCGGACGTAGGCGAGGCGGTATATGCCTGCGGCCACGAGATACGGACCCGGCGGTGGACCTGGCGGCAGTCCGAGCGCGGCAAGATCACCGAGAACACCAAGGCCATCCTGTTCCCCATCGACGGTTTCTCCGACGTGAACGCGGCGGAGGTGCAGGCGGCGGCGGACGAGCTGGTGGCGCTGCTGAAAAAATATTTCGGCGAGGGGCTGGAGATCGAGACCGGCACCGTAACGAAGGAGCAGCCGCGGTTCGAATTCTTCAAATAAGCAAAAAAGAAACGCCTATGGGCGTTTCTTTTTTTGCTTATTTGTCCGCGTCGGCGGCGGCACGAAGGGCACGGAGGAAGGAACGGACCACCGCGTCGCCCTTGACGCCGGGGCGCAGGGCCACGCCCAGCTCGCGGCAGCAGGGCGGGTCCATGGCGCGGACGGTCAGATCCTGGCGGGCGTAATAGTCCAGCTCCAGCCGGGAAAAAACGGTGCTGCCCAATCCGGCGGCCACGGCGGCCAGGACAGAACGGTTGTTCATACGGTCATCGGTGTAGACGGGCTCCACGCCGGCACGGGTGAACACGCGGGTGGTGTCGGTATTGGTGCCGTAGTCGGGGATGATAACGGCACGGCCGGCAAACCAGGTCACGGGCACGGGGTCCGGTACATCGCTGTCCGGCGGCAGAACGGCCAGGAAAGGATCGTCACAGAGCCTGATCCAGTCCATATCCGTGCCGGTGAAGCGCTTGTCGGTAACTCCCAGCTCCACACTGCCGTCGCGGAGCCAGTTGTCCACCTGCATGGGGCTGCCGGAGATAACGCTGACGGTGATCTGGGGATACTCGGCCTTCAGCGCCGCCACGGCACGGGGCACCCAGCGGGTGGAGACGGTATCCAGCGCCGCCAGGCGCAGTGTAGCCTGCTGGGCACACTTGCAGGCGTTGATCTCGCCGTTCAGGGCATCGTAGACCTGTAGCAGCCGGTGGATCTTTGGCATGAGGGTCTTGCCTGTCTCGCTGAGGCGGACGCCGCTGTAGCTGCGGTCCAGCAGACGCAGGCCGATCTCGTTTTCCAGGCTGTTCATCATGTAGGTCAATCCCGCCTGGGAATAGCCCAGCGTCTCTGCGGCGCGGGAGAAGCTGCCGGCCTCCTGAATGACGGCCAGGGCCTGTAATTTTTGGATATCCATGGCGGCACCACCTATAAAGAAAACTGATAGGTATACTATGGCGCAGGGCAGGTGGTTTGTCAAGAGGGACCGCACGGTTTGGGTGAACGAATTCGGTGAGAAATTTGAGATATCGGCATGATCGGAACCCCCTACCCGGGTTGCGCCGTGGAGAAAATTGAGGTATGATACACCATATATAATCGCGGGAGGCAGGACATGGGCGCTGACGGGGCACGGAAAAGAAAAATAGCGGTGATCGCGGCGCTGGCTGCGGCGGTGGTGCTGCTGGCCCTGCTGGAGCTGCTGGTGGGGTCCTCCGGGATGTCGGTGCGGCAGTGCGTTTCGGCGCTGTTCGGCAGCGGGGACAGCGCGGCGGTGCGGATCATGCAGCACATCCGTCTGCCGCGGCTGCTGGCCGCCGTTATTGCCGGGGCGGGATTATCCGTATCCGGACTTATCATGCAGACGGTGCTGGGTAATCCCATGGCCTCCCCCGCCACGCTGGGCGTGTCCAACGCGGCGGTGTTCGGCGCGAACCTGTCCATCATCGCGCTCTCGGGCGGATTTCTGTCCACCGGCAACAACCTGACCAGCTATACGGCGGGAGCAGACCCCTTTGCCACGTCGGCGCTGGCCTTTGTGTTTGCGGCGGGCTCTGTGCTGGTGGTGCTGGCGCTGTGCCGGCTGCGGGACTTCTCCCCCAACGTGGTGGTGCTGGCGGGTATCGCACTTGGCTCCGTGTGGACGGCGGCCACCACGATTTTACAGTTCTACGCCACGGATGTGGGACTTTCTGCCGCGGTGATCTGGAGCTTCGGCGATCTGGGCCGCGCTACATACCGGGCCGACTGGATCATGCTGGCAGTGACGGCGGCGGGGATCGCGGTCTTTGCGGCACTGGCCTGGCGGTACAATGCGCTGCTCAGCGGCGGGGATGCTGCGGGCAGCATGGGCGTGAACGTGGCGCTGCTGCGGTGGGTATCCCTGCTGCTGGCATCGCTCATCACAGCGGTGTGCGTGTCGTTCCTGGGGATGATCGGCTTTGTGGGTATCATCTGTCCCCACGCGGTCAAGCGACTGGTGGGCCACGACCACCGGTGGGCGCTGCCGGCGGCGACCCTGTGCGGCGGCGCGCTGCTGCTGGCGGCGGACGCGATGAGCCGCAGTATCGGCAGCGGCTCCGCCCTGCCGGTGGGGGCCATCACCTCCCTGTTGGGCGCGCCGTTTTTCCTGACGCTGATCTTTGGAAAAAAGGAGGGCGGTGTATGCTGAAGGTAGAACACGTGACCTTCCGCTATGAACGGCGGGGCGCACCGGTACTGCGGGACGCCAGTCTGTCACTGGAAACAGGACAGGTAGGTGTGCTGCTGGGCCGCAACGGCTGCGGCAAAACCACATTGCTGAAAACGGCGCTGGGGCTGTGTATACCGGAGCAGGGGCAGATCCTCTTTGACGGACAGGCGCTGGGCGCCATGAAACGGCAGCAGCGGGCCCAGGTGGCGGCCTACGTGCCCCAGGAGCTGCAATTCGGCGCGCTGCGGGTATACGATGCGGTGCTGGCCGGGCGGGTGAGCCGCTTCGGCATACAGCCCGGTACGGCGGACCGTACGGCGGCGGAGGCCGCGCTGGCGGACATGGACCTGACGGCGCTGGCGGAACGGAATGTGCAGACGCTGTCCGGCGGCGAGAGGCAGAAGGTGGCCATTGCCCGGGCGCTGGCCCAGGAGCCGAAGCTGCTGGTATTCGACGAGCCCACAGGCAACCTGGACGTGGCCAACGAGCAGCGGATCCTGCGGCAGGCGCGGCGGCTGGCCCGGACACGGGGCATGACGGTGCTGTGCACCCTGCACGATTTGAACCAGGCCATGGCCTATGGTGACAGGCTGTTCCTCATGCGGGACGGACAGGTACGATACGCCGGAAACGGGGACATACTGACCCCGGAGACGGTGTGGGATATATTCGGTGCGCGGGTGCGCGCGGCGGAGATCGACGGACAGAAAATACTGATAGGAGTAAACGAAGATGAATACTAAGAGAGTTTTGGCCCTGGTGCTGGCGCTGATGATGACCCTGACGCTGTTCGGCTGCGGCGAGAAGCCCGCGGAGGATGGCACAGATGACGCACCGAAAACCGTGACGATAACGGATATGATCGGCCGCCAGGTGGAGATCGTGCCGGGCAGCTACCAGCGGGTGGTGTGCATCGGCGCGGGCGCGCTGCGGCTATACAGCTATGTGGGTGACGTGAGCCTGCTGTGCGGTGTGGAGGACATCGACAACACCACGCTGGAGGAGCGTCCCAAGATGTTCGACGGTGTGGCGCGTCCCTATGTGATGGTGTACGGCGATACCTTCGCCGCCCTGCCCTCCTGCGGCGTGGGCGGCCCCAACGCCCAGGCGGCGGAGGCGGAGAAGATCCTGTCCTGTACGCCGGATATCATTGTCTCCGAGTATGAGGACACAGATAAGGCCGAAGCCCTGCAGCAGCAGGTGGGTGTGCCGGTCATCACCCTGCGGACCGGCGTGGACGGCGTGTTCAGCGAGGATTTCAGCGGCTCCATCACCCTGCTGGGTCAGGTGTTCGGCAAGGAGACCCGCGCTTCGGAGTTGCTGGCCTTTGTCAGCACGGAGACCGCGGACATTCAGGCCCGGACGGCGGGTATCGCCGAGGACAGCAAGCCGGCGGTGTACATCTGCGGGCTGGGCAACTGGGGCACCACCAACCACCTGATGACCATAGAGAGCTACAGCACGTTTACCGTGGCGAACATCAAGAACACCGTCAGCGGGCTGAGCGCCAAGGGCGTACAGCCCATCGAAGCCGAGAAGTTCACGGCACTGGGACCGGACATGGACATCATGCTCATCGACGCGGCGGCGGTGAAAAACATCAAGCCCCTGTACGCGGAGGACAACGGCCTGTTTGACAGCTGCAAGGCGTGGCAGGAGGGCAAGGTGTATCTGCAGATGGCGTACAACGCCTACTACACCAACTATGAGATCGCGCTGGCCAATGCCTGGTTCTCCGCCAAGTGCGTCTATCCGGAGCAGTTCACGGACATTGACATGACCGAGAAGCTCAACGAGATCACCGGCGCTTTCCTGGGCAAGGGCATTGCGGAGGAGATCTATCGGATGCCCAACAGCTTCGGCGGCTATCAGCAGATCGACACGGCCACGTTCTTCGCGTGAGGGCGGCGGCATGATCGACAAACGGGATGTACAGGCGTTCTTTGACCGGCTGGCACCGGACTGGGACGCGGGCATGGTGCGGAATGAGGCGGTCATCGCCCGGATACTGGATAACGCCGGGGTATGCGAGGGCTGCACAGTGCTGGACGTGGCCTGCGGCACCGGCGTGCTGTTCGGCGACTATGTAAAGCGTGGCGCGGCGCGGGTAACGGCTGTCGACCTGTCGCCGGAGATGGCGGCGCGGGCGGCGGAAAAGGCCGCCGGGACGCAGATCACGGTGGTATGCGGCGATGTGGAGGACAGCGCCGCCGTGCGGGACAGCGGGCCCTATGACGTGGTGATGGTCTATAACGCCTTCCCGCACTTTCCCGATCCGGCGGGGCTGATCCGGACGCTGGCGGGGCTGGTCCGGCCCGGCGGGCGGCTGTCCATCGCCCACGGCATGAGCCGGGCGGCGCTGGACGCCCACCACAGCGGCAGTGCGAAGCCGGTGTCCCTGGGTCTGCTGCACGAGGACGAGGTCCGGGCACTGATGGCGCCGTATCTGGACGTGGACGTGGTGATCTCCAATGGGGAGATGTACCAGGTCTGCGGAAGAAAAAGAGCATAAAAAAACAGTCCCGGCGGCGGCCGGGGCTGTTTTTTTATGCCTGCGGGATGTCGGCGAAGCGGCGTGGCTGCTCCTGCCCGTTGAGGACACGGCTTGCGCCGGCGGCCAGAGCCTCCAGCTCAAACTCGCCGGCCATGACCTCCACCGGGGCGATGAAGGAGAGCTTTTGCGTCAGGTAGCCGGTCACATAGTGGGAGTGGGCCAGTCCGCCGGTGAGGATAGTGCGGTCCACGCGGCCATCCGCCGCGGCGGCCAGGCCGCCGATGGCCCGGGCACAGCTGTACAGCATACCGTCATAGACCAGCTTGGCGTGCGCGTCGCCGTCGGCGATGCGCTGCTCCACCTCCTGGGCATTGGCGGTGCCCAAGTGGGCCATCAGGCCGCCCTTACCGCGGATGAGGTCCATGATGTCCTGCTTGGTGTACGCGCCGGAATAGCACATGGCCACCAGGGGCTGAAGGCTGACGCCGCCCATGCGCTCCGGGGCGAACATCCACTCGTCATCGCGGACGCCGTCCACCATCTTGCCGCCGATAAACAGGCGGGCGGACCCGCCGCCGCCCAGGTGCAGGACGATCAGGCGGCAATCGGCCAGGGGCTTGTGGAGGACGGTCTCGGCGCAGCGCAGAGCCATGGCGCGGCAGTTGAGGGCGTGGCCGGTCATCATACGCGGCAGCACCGGGTGTCCGGATAGCCGGGCCTCATCGGTCATCTCGTCCACGGTGACGGGGTCGCAGATGAAGGCGGGGATACCCAGCGGACGGGCGATACGCAGGGCCAGCACGCAGCCCAGATTGGAGGCATGGGCCGCATCGCGGACCGTGTACATGAAGTCCACCATGTCCTGATCCACCAGGTAGGTACCGGCGGCACAGTAGGGCAGCTGACCGCCCCGGGCACAGACGGCGTCCAGCGTGGTCAGGTCCACATTGTGGGCGGACAGTTCCTTTTCAATGGCGGTCTGGCGGAAATCTGCCTGTTCCATGACCCAGGAGAAGGGGCTCAGGTCCTCTTTGCTGTGGCGCACGGCGGCGTCAAACAGCTTTTGCTCACCCTGAAAGAGGGCCAGCTTGGTAGAGGTGGAGCCGGGGTTGATGACGAGAATGCGCTTATCCATAGGGGCACTCCTTCCCTTTTGTTATTTAAAGTAAGTATACCCTATTCCACAGGGTATCCGCAAGCGGGGAACACTGAATGGATATAAGATTTTCCGATAGGCTCAGACGGCGCTCTTTGTCAGCATACGGACGGCGTATTTCAGGAACATCTTTACGGCCGGCGAGGCGTCCGCCCGGGAGTGGAGTGCCGCGCCCAACGTGATGCTGGCCGGCGGGTCAATGGGGATCATGGCGACATCGCAGATACGCTTTTCGGTGATGAGCTTGTTCATCACGCTGACACCCAGGCCCTGCTCCACCATGGACATGGCGGAAAAGTTCTCGATGGTGGTATAGCGGATGTTGGGTTCAACGTGATTGCGTGCAAACAGCGCCTCCACGTCGTCATCACAGCCCAGGGCGGGCATGATGAAGCTGTCCTGCTCGCACCGCTTCAGCGGGTAGCAGTCGGCACCGGCCAGAGGATGATTCCGGGGCAGCAGGGCCAGCATGGGGTCCTCGGCCAGTGGGATCCACTCGAAGGGCATATTCTCCTGGTAGCTTAGGAAGCCGATGTCAGCGGTGCGCTCCTCCAGCCACTGGGACACCTCCTGCCAAATGCCCTCCATCAGCTTGATCTCCACGTGGGGGTAGTTCTCCTGAAAATCCCGGATGACAGCGGGCAGCCAATGGGTGGCGATGCTGGAATAGGCGGCGATGGTGACGGTGCCGATCAGCAGGCCGTTCATCTGGGCGGACAGCTCGAAAAGCTTATCCTCCTGGTGAAGTATCTCGCGGATAACGGGCAGCAGCAGCTGGCCGTTGGCCGTGAGCGCCACGCCCTTGGTGCTGCGGCTGAACAGAGAGAATCCGATCTCCTTCTCCAGTGCGGTGACCAGCTGGTTGACGCCGGAGGGCGTGTAGCGCAGCATCTCGGCGGCGCGGGAAAAGCTGCCGGTCTCGGCAGCGGCCAGAAAGGCGCGGCAGCGGGCGGTCTCCATGGTTTTTCCTCCTTCCAAGCTATTAGTATTTCTAACAAGCACTATAACAAAGTACAGCTTTACTTTTCCTGTGAAATATTCTACTATAGCATCAACAGGAAGGCAAGAGCCTGAAACCAAAAAAACAACAAAACTCACATAAAATTTTTCAAGGAGGATGTTACCATGAAAAACATTTCTACGCACGTCGCTATCGCCGTTGTTTCCCTGGTGCTGGTCATCGCGTCCGCCTTTTTGATGACGGCTCCCGAGGCGGGTATGCGCCTGATCGGCGAGTATGTCACCCTGTTCTGGGCTGTGGTGTTCACCGCTTCCACCACCCGCGCGCTGCTGCTGGAGCGCAGCCGCGAGGAGAAGCACGAGAGCAAGCCCGCACACGCCGCCGCGTAACCGAAAGCGCCGAGAGAACACGCCGTAAGGCGTGTTCTTTTTTTGTGCCGCGGGCGGGGAAAACCGGTTGACGGCCGCCCAAAAATGGGATACAGTAGGGATATAACAAGACCGGGAGGGCTATCGTATGAAGAAGATCGCAGTGATCACAGGCGCGTCCAGCGGCATGGGCAAGCGGTTCGCCGAGACGGTGGATCGGTACGGCACCTTTGACGAGGTGTGGGTCATCGCGCGGCATGAGGCTCAGCTGGAGGCCCTGCGCGCCACGGTCCCCTTCCCCGTCCGCGTGCTGGCGCTGGACCTGACGGACCGTGGCAGCTTCGATGTATATGCTGCGGCACTGGCCGAGACACCGGTGGAGGTGGGCCTGCTGATGAATTGCAGCGGCTACGGCAAGTTCAGCGCCGTGCTGGACACGCCGCTGGCGGTAAATCTGAACATGACGGACCTGAACTGCCAGGCGGTGGTGGCCATGTGCCAGATCACCGCACCCTATATGCCCCGGGGCAGCCAGATCATCAACATCGCCTCCGTGGCGGCCTTTCAGCCCATCCCCTATATCGATATCTACGGTGCCACAAAGGCCTTTGTGCTGAGCTTCAGCCGAGCGCTGAACCGGGAGCTGAAAAGCCGCGGCATCGGCGTTATGGCGGTGTGCCCCTTCTGGACAAAGACGGCGTTCTTTGACCGGGCCATCAAGTCGGATGAGACGCCCATTGTGAAGAAATACGCGGCCATGTACGATCCGGACGACATTGTAGCACGCACCTGGCGGGACGCCAAGCGGGGCAAGGACGTGTGCAAGTACGGCTTTGTGGCCCGGGTACAGGCAGGGCTGACGAAGCTGCTGCCCCACAGCGTGGTCATGGATGTATGGATGAAGCAGCAGGACCTGCATTGACGCAAAAAACGACCTTCGGTATTGTACCGAAGGTCGTTTTTTATGCCTGCATGAGCGACCGGGCAAAGGCGCGGGCGCGGTTTTTCTTTTCCGCGTCCATGAACGTGTGATCGTAGCCCAGGTGGCGCTCGGTCAATGCGTCTACATAGCGCATATCGGTGTGCCTGCACCAGCGGCGCATCCCCTCGATGAACAGGTCTGCGCCCTTCTCCGGCCGGTAGCCGCAGGTGGTCAGAATGGCCAGAGACTTTCCGGAGAGCAGAGACGGACCGCGGCCGCGGGGACCGTAGTACTTATTCAGCGCATAGACGAAGCGGTCCAGCGCGGCCTTCATGGGCGCGGGGCAGAACCAGGAGTGGATGGGCGCGGCCAGCAGCAGGATATCGCTGCGGAGGGCGGCATCAAATATGGCAGGCATATCATCCGCCAGAACGCAGGCGGGATGCTCCCAGTCCATCTGACAGCCGCGGCAGGCGCGGCAGGGCTCAATGTGCAGATCAAAGAGCGAAAACACCTCCGCCGTGTGGCCGGCGGCACGCCACGTCTCCAGAAAAGGCACCAACAGGGCGCGGGTGTTGCTATGCGCCGCACGGGGACTTGCAAACAAGACAGTCATGTGCATACGGCAGCCTCCTGTAAAGCAATATCACTTGCGGTGTCTTTCCTCCCAAGTCTCCTGCGCCTCGCGCAGATGCTCCAGCAGCTCGCTGCGGGAACGGTAGGCAAAGAGGAAGCTGTACTTCTCGCGGCGCTCCTCCTGCCGCTGGCGAATGTGGGCCTTCAGGTTCTCCACCTTGATGACCACGTCGTGCTCATCGGCGAACTTGCGGATGCGGGACACCAGCTTGGCGGAATAGACCAGGTCGATGGTAAACACGCCAAAGAAAAAGCCGATGACAAATGAGAAGGCCAGGTTGCGGGACAGCCAATCCAGCGCGTCCAGGATATAAGGATGGACGCAGAAGTAGTACACGGCGCTGACCGCCGCCCAAAGGACGGAGAAGGCCGGGCAGATCAGGCCCTGGATATTGCCCCACTGCTTGCTGTAATCCCAAAGGCGGATGTGCATGAACTTCAGGCTGACGATACCGGCGATGTATTCGATAGCTGTCATGCTCAGGGCCATGCCCGCAAAGAGCAGCAGCTTCTCCCCCACCGTATCCACACCGTTTTTTTCACCGATGGAGGCCAACAGATAAAGAATACAGAGGCCCGAACCGTACAGGGGCACATAGGGCCCCACGCAGAAGCCGGGATTGATCCACTTACGCTCCGGGTTTGCGCCGGAGAGAAACCGGCGGTACAGCAGCTCAGCCACCCATCCAAGGGTGGAGCCAATGAAGAATAAGTAAGCCAGGGTCAAAAACATATTCATGGAACGTTATCCTTTCTTGCGGAGATAGCAGTACCAGGCCGCAAGGCCCACCAGCACGCCGCCCGCCGTGTTTCCCAGCGTGACGGGGAGCATATTCCCCAGGAAATAGCGGCTCCAGGTCAGGACGGACAGGTCCGCGCCGGCGGCCTGCGCCGCTGCGGCGCAGGCCGGTGCGGACTTGCCGAACAGCGCCAGCGCACAATAGGTCATGTCGGCGATGGAGTGGCTGAAGCCAGCCACCACAAAGAACATCACTGGCGCCCACGCGCCCAGAATACGGCCGGCGGCATCCTTTGCGGACAGGCTCGCCAGCACGGCGACCGTGACGAGAATGTTGCACAGCACGCCCATGAAGAAGGCCTTGCCGAAGGGCATGGTCATCTTCCCTACCGCCAGCTGCATGGTATAAGTGCCCAGCGCACCGTCTCCCGCGTCCAGCCAGCCAAAGCGGGCGCAGATCCAGCTCAGGGCCAGCGCGCCGAGGAAATTGCCCAGATACACAACGCCCCAGTTGCGGAGCATGGCGCACCAAGTCACGCGCCTGTCCAGCAAACTGATGACCAGGAGGGTATTGCCGGTAAACAGCTCGGCACCGGTGAGCACCACGATACCCAGGCCGAAGGCAAACAGGACGCCGGCGATGATGCGGACCGCGCTGGCGTTGGTGATGGTATAGGTGGCCATGTTGGTGACGCAGACCGGGAAGCCGATCAACGCACCGGCGGCAATGCCCAAAAGCAGTAGCTTCAAAAAGGGCTGCCGGGTCTTGAGGACACCGGCGGCAGCATAGTTGGCCGCCGTCTCGGCGGGAGTAAAGACGTTCATGCGCCGCCCTCCCCTGTCAGATATTCCGCCGCGCGGACGGTATGGGCCATCAGCACCGCGGAGGTGACAGACCCTACGCCGCCGGGCACAGGCGTGATGGCATCCACGATGGACGACACCGCCGGAAAGTCCGCGTCGCCGCAGAGGGCGGTGCCGTTCCAGTTCATGGACACATCCAGCACGGTCTGGCCGGGTCGGACATGGGTGGCGGTCAGGCTGTTGACCGCACCGGCGGCGGTGATGATAATATCCGCCTGGCGGGTCAGCGCCGCCGTATCCGGCGTCTTTGTATGGCAAACGGTGACGGTGGCGTTCTCCCGCAGGAGCAGCATGGACACCGGACGGCCTACCACCGGGGAACGGCCGATGACCACTGCGTGCCTGCCGCAGGAGTCAATGCCGTAGTGGAGCAGCAGCGCCATACAGGCCTCGGCGGTGCAGGGAGCAAAGCCCCTTCCCTGTCCGGTGAACACGGCGGCAGCGCTCTCGGGCGTCATGCCGTCCACGTCCTTGTCCGGTGTCAGGCGGGCACAGAGATCGCTCTCCTCCCCACGCAGATGGGGCGGCAGAGGCCGCAGCAGCAGGCAGCCGTGAACGGCAGGGTCACGGTTGACGGCGTCGATAGCTGCCGCCACCACATCGGCGGAGGCATCCGCGGGCAGGGTGCGTAGCTCCGCGGCCACACCGCAAAGCGCAGCGCCCTTCACGGCGCCGCGTATGTACGCACCGTCGGCCTCGTTATCGCCGCAGCGCAGGAGGACCAAACGGGGCTGGACACCCTTTGACAGCAGCGCCTCGGCCCGGGCGCGGATATCGGCGGAGATCGCATCCGCCACAGGCTTTCCGGTCAGCAGAACGGCCATGCACGTCCCTCCTTATCAGACAAGTTGATCGCGCACCGCGCAGAAAATACGTTCGCCGTCGGTCCTGCCCTGATCCAGCAGGGCGAAGCACCGAGCGTTCAGATGGTCGGCCGCCGACCGATCAGTCATAGTCTTTGTATTGACCAGCACGTTCAGGGCCGCAGCCTCCAGCGCACCGCGCAGTATGGCGGCGGCACAGCCAGCATCGGACACCGCCAGCCGGGATCCGATCTCCGCCAGACGTCCGGCGGCGGACAGGGCCGCGGCACACAGGGCCATGATCTCCAGCGGTGCGGTGCAGGCCGTCTCAGCAGCGCTTTGCAGCACCGCCGCACGGGTGGGATCCTCCCTGGGAATGGCGTAGGCGCGGCTGAGAGGCTGAAAGCCCTCCGCGTCCGCGCGGACCTGATCCAGTAGCTTATTCTGTAAAGTGTTTGTACTTTCCAGCAGCTGCTGTATCTCACGTTCCACAGAGGCGTACTTCTTTTTTCCGGTGGTCAGGCTGGCCACCATGCCGCACAGAGCCGCGCCGACAGCGCCGCACAGTGCGGCGGCACCGCCGCCGCCGGGCGTCGGTGCTGACGAGGCAAGCGCGGCCACAAATTCGCGGCAGGTCTTGTTGGTATCGTCCATAGCGCCCTCCTTAAAACAGACCGCGGACCGCGCCGGTGGCGGTGTCCACGTCGATGCGGCGGTAGGCCGGGTCGGAGCCGGTACCGGGCATCATAGAGATGCTGCCGGCCACGGGGCACAAAAACCGTGCGCCGCTGTACTCCAGCACATCCCGCACCGGCAGACGCCAGCCGGTAGGCACGCCCTTTCGGGCCGGGTCGTGGGACAGGGACAGGTGCGTTTTCACCATCATGGTGCAGTAGTCCGCATATTTCGGGTCGGACTCGAACCGCTGCGCCTTCTCCAGCGCCAGCGGCGACCAGTCCACCCCGTCGGCGCCGTAGACCTCCCGGGCGATGCGCTCCACCCTCTCACGCAGAGGCATATCGTCCGGGTAGAGGAATTGCAGCGCCGAGGGCTCGTCGCAGGCAGCCATGACTGCGCGGGCCAGCTCTTCGGCGCCAGCACCGCCATAGCGCCAGTGATCGGACACGGCGCAGCGCAGGCCGTTCTCCGCGCAGATACGGCGCACCAGCTCCAGCTCCGCGTCGGTATCGGTATAGAACTTGTTGATGCACACCACAGGGGTGACGCCGGATTTGCGGATGGTGGCCGCGTGGTGCAGCAGATTGGCGCAGCCTGCCTCCAGCAGGGCGAGATCCTCTCGTGTATACGCCTCCGGCAAAGGTCGTCCAGGGACGACCTCCGGGCCGCCGCCGTGCATCTTCAGGGCGCGGACGGTGGCCACCAGCACCGACACGTCCGGCTTCAGCCCGGACAGGCGGCACTTGACATTCCAGAACTTTTCGAAGCCGATGTCGGCGGCGAAGCCGGACTCGGTGACATGGTAATCAAACAGCTTCAGCCCCAGGCGGTCGCCGATGACCGAGGACTGGCCGATGGCGATATTGGCAAAAGGCCCCGCGTGGACCAGCACCGGCTGATGCTCCACCGTGTAGCACAGCGTGGGGTTGATGGTGTTCCGCATCCAGGCGGTCATGGCCCCGGCCACCTCCAGGTCCTCGGTGGTAACGGGCCTTCCCTGCTTGTCATAGGCCAGCACGATGCTGCCGATGCGCCGACGCAGGTCCTCCAGGTCCCGGGCCACGGAGAGGATAGCCATCAGCTCAGAGCTGACCGCGATGTTGGCGCAGGTGTCCATGGGATAGCCGTCCATCTTCCCCTCGCCAAGGCCGATACGCATCTTTCGCAGGGCCTGGCAGCAGAAATCCAGCACAAAGCTCCACTGCACGCGCTCCGGATCGATGTCCAGCCGCCGCAGGCCGCGTTTGGCCAACGTCTCGTCGTCATAATTGCGCTCATGCTGCATACGGGCATTCAGGGCGGTCATAGCCAGATTGTGGGCGTTCATGATGTCGTTGATATCGCCGGTCAGGCCCAGGGAGAACTCCGTCATGGGAATGAGCAGGGCGTTACCGCCGCCGGCGGCGGTGCCCTTGACGTTCATGGTGGGGCCGCCGGAGGGCTGGCGCAGACAGCCGCCCACGTTGGCGCCCAGACGTCCCAGTCCCTCGATCAGGCCCAAAGACGTAGTAGACTTTCCCTCGCCCAGGGGCGTTGGGGTAATGGCCGTTACCTCAATATACTTGCCGTCCGGCCGGTCCTTCAGGCGCTCCATGATCCGCAGAAAGTCCAGCTTGGGGGTCTTGCCATAGGGCAGCAGCTCCTCTGGCAGCAGACCCAGCTTCTGGCGGAACCAGTCCACCGGGGGCAGGGCCTGCTCCGCCGCCGCACCGATCTGCCAGTCCTTGTAAACAGCAGGATCAAGGACCGTGCGCCCGGCAGCGTCGGTGTAGGAACCGTTTTCAAAGTCAAAAGCCATGCTGTGCCCTCCTTGCCGCATCTCGGTATGTATTCACGACCATTATACATCATCCTGTGGAATGTAGTCAACCGTCGGGTCTATATCTTGTGGGATTATTTTTCTTGCATTTCCGCGGGAATGCGTATATACTGTGAGCAGTTCCGTGTAGGGATGGTGCGTTAAGTGCCGGACGGATGGGAGGCTGCCGCCGGACGAAGGTGCATCTGCGCCGCGATACCATTCCAGCTTCCACGGGGCAGTTTGTGTCGTTATCTATATGGTGATACCTCCCATCCCAAGGATAAGGAGGTATTTTTTTATGCAGAAAAAAGAACTATGCGCCGTTCCCGCACCGGTCCTCGACACCTATGCCCTGACGGTCTGCGCTCTGCTGACCGCGCTGAGCGTGGTGCTGGCCCGATTGCTGACCATCATTCCCAGCGAAGTGAGCCGCTTCTCTCTGGAGGCAGTGCCCATTCTCCTGGCCGGACTGCTGTTCGGGCCGCTGCCCGGCGCCGCGGTGGGCTTTGCCGCCGACTTTATCGGCTGCCTGTTTTCCCCCTTTGGCTACAACCCGATCTTTTGCCTGCCGCCCATTCTGTACGGCCTGTGGGCGGGGCTGGTGCGCCGGTATGTCTGGCGCAGGCCTACCCTCTGGCGGGCGGCGCTGGCGGTATTTCCTGCGGCGGTATGCGGCTCCGTGCTCTGGCAGAGCATGGCTCTGGCGCTGGTGTATGGCGGTGCAGCCAAATGGCCCTATTTCCTCACCCGGCTGGCGGCCCGCAGCGTTCAGTTCGCCATCACCGGCTGTATCGACGCGCTGCTGGTGTGGCTGCTGATGCGGCGGAACGCACTCTCCCCGGTGCTGCGGCGGATAAAGACGAAGGGCGGTGACAGCCATGACGCTGGATGAGGTGCTGGCGTACATCCACAAGGTGGACTGGCGGGGCAGTGTGCCCGGGCTCAGCCGTATCGATACGCTGCTGGGCCTGCTTGGCCATCCGGAGCGGCACGTAAAGTATGTCCACGTCACCGGCACCAACGGCAAGGGCAGCACCTGCGCCATGCTGGCCTCCGTGCTGCGTGCCGCCGGGTATAAGACAGGGCTGTACACCTCCCCCTACATCTTCCGCTTCAATGAACGTATGCAGATCAACGGCGCACCTATCCCGGACGATACCCTGTGCGCCTTGGTGGAGGAGCTACGCCCGCTGGCTGACCGCATGGCGGATCCCCCCACGGAGTTTGAGCTGGTGACAGCCATCGGCCTGACCTGGTTTGCCCGGGAGATGTGCGATATTGTGGTATGCGAGGTGGGCATGGGCGGCGAATTCGATGCCACCAATGTGATCCCCGCACCGGAGGCCGCCGTGCTCACCAACATCGGTCTGGACCACACCAGCGTGCTGGGGAATACGGTGGAGGCCATCGCCGCCACCAAGGCGGGCATCATCAAGCCCGGCTGTCATGCCGTCCTGTACCCCTGTGCCCCCTCCGTACAGGAGGTAGTGGCCGTGCGCTGCCGCGCGGCAGGCGCACCGCTGACTGTGGCGGACTTCGATGCCCTCTCCTCAGTCTGCGACACGCTGGAGGGGCAGATATTCAACTACGGCCCATATAAGGGCCTGCGGCTGCCCCTGCTGGGCGGCCACCAGCTGCGAAACGCCGCCGTGGCGCTGACGACCATTGATGTTCTGCGGCAGCGTGGCTGGCACATTGATGAAAGTGCCGTCCGTCAGGGCTTGGCCCAGACCGCGTGGCCGGGACGGTTTCAGGTGGTGTGGCGGCAGCCCACGATCATTCTGGACGGAGGGCACAACCCCCAGTGCATGGTCTCGCTGGCGGCGGCCATCCGGGAGTATCTGCCGGGCCAGCCGGTAACGGTGCTGACCGGTGTGCTGGCGGACAAGGACTATGGAAAAATGTACGACCAGCTGGCTCCGCTGGCCGCGCGGTTTATCACTGTAACCCCCCACAATCCCCGTGCGCTGGACGCCGGAGAGCTGGCGGCCTTCCTGCGGCGATATGGCAAGCCGGTGACGGCCTGCGACACCATCCGGGAGGGTGTGTCCCGAATGCTGGCGGACACGCCGCCCGATGGCACAGCCGTCTGCTGCGGCTCCCTGTATCTGCTGGGCGATGTGGTGCAGTCACTGGAAAAGGTATAAAAAAGAGACGGCTGCGCCGTCTCTTTTTTATACCTTTCAGTCCTCGACCTTCTCCACACGGAAGGCGTAGGTCGCGCCGGCCTCCAGCGTAGTGGCATCCACACCGGTCATGGCGTACTCGCCGTTGATGTAGAGGCCCCAGTAGGTGCCGTCCGTATCGTAGTCAGCGGTCTCACCGTTGACGGTCTTGACGTACAGGCCGTACTCGGAATCGTCACCGGCGATAACGCCCAGCTTCAGCAGAGCCGCGCCCACCGTCTCCTCATCGGTGTTGACGGTAAAGGTGACGGTCTTGCCGTCCGCACCCTGCACCTCCACAGTGAAGGCCACGGCACCCTGACCGATGACCGCGCCGTCCGCCACAGGCAGCGTCACCTTTTCATCAGCGGCGTTGTCCTGATCGGTGATCGCGGGGTCGTTGGTCTGGTCATCAGTTTTGTTTTCCTCCTTCTGGCCGCAGGCCACCAGGGCCAGAGTCAGCACCAGTGCCAACAACAGCGCCAGCAGCTTTTTCATGGTGTTTTTCATGTTTCGTTACTCCTTATCTGTTATCCCTATAAGCAGGCAGCCACGCCGCACCGCGACGCGCACCGCCTGTCCTATAAAATGATTGCTGACCCCCAGAGGGAAATCCGCCGTCAGCACGGCGTCGGTCAGCGGATACTTGGCGTTCTCGATGGTAACGCCCTCCGCGTCTGCGCCCAGGCAGAACACGGAGAAAACGCTGTTCTGCCCTGCGGTGAGTGTGATCTCGCCCCCGTCGCAGATGGCGGTGAAGCGCTCACCGTTTCCGTACAGCCAGCCCTGCCCGCCCCGGCGGGCAATGTAGGCCAGCGTCTGCATATTGGCCACCGTGTGGTCTGTCCGGTGGCCGCCCATGCCACCCAGGAGATGGAACTCCCTCTCACCACGGTCGAAGCCCTCCTTGACTGCCCGGATCATGTCGGTGTCATCCTTCTCCACCGGCAAGCGGAGGATGTGGTCAAACGCCGGTGCGGCGTCCAGCGAGTCGAAATCCGCCACCAGCAGCGTGGGCGTTATGCCATTTTCCCGGCAGGTATACCAGCCGCCGTCGGCGGCGATGACCATATCGGTCCTTTGAACAGACACAGGCAGGCCGTAAAAGCTGCCCGCGCCGATGATAAAGCAGGCCATGGGTAATTCCTTTCTTGGATATTCGACGCAGCCGGGGCGGAAATATACCAGACGGGGGTTACATCCACATGGCGAAGAGCCGTAATACCGTCCCCATCGCCCGCCGCCAAAACGGGCGCTCCGCCATACGCTCCGGCGTCATGGGCGCACAGCGGGCCATGGTGGTGTCCATATCCTCCAGCAGCGTCTCGATGGCGGGCGTGCCATAGAACACCTCGCCGCATTCGAAGTGCAGCTGGAAGCTGCGGTAGTCCATATTGACGGAGCCTACAAAGGCCGTCTCGCGGTCAGTCAGGACGGTTTTTCCATGGACAAGGCCAGGTGTAAAGGTATATATCTTAACATCATGCGCCATGAGCTGGTCGAAGTAGCTCTCCGCCACCAGATAGGCAAACTTGTGGTCCGGGATGCCGGGCATGATGAGGCGGACATCCACACCGCTTTCCGCGGCCAGACACAGCGCCTTGAGCATGGGCTCGTCGATAGCCAAGTAGGGTGTGGTGATATACACCTCCCGCCGGGCGCGGCCGATCATCTGGAGGAACAGATCCTCCGCCGCGTTGTTAGGGTTGTCATCGGGGCCGTCCACCACAGTCTGGCAGAAGCCCTGCTCCAGGGGGTGGTGCAGGGGGCGATAATAGTCGTACTCATGGTACAGCTGACCGTCCATCCGCTGCCACATCTGCAGGAACTCCCGGGTCAGGCCCCAGGCGCCCTCGCCCTCCAGCCGGAGACCGCAGTCCTTCCAATAGCCGAAGCGTTCGATCAGGTTGGCGTACTCGTCGGCGATATTGGCGCCGCCGGTGTAGGCAATATCTCCATCCACGCAGGTGATCTTCCGGTGGTCGCGGTAGTTGAAGTACAGCCGGTTGACGTAGTGGTGCACGGGGTTGAATACCCTGACCTCCACCCCGGCGTCCTGCAGCGCGTCTATTTTTTCGTTGGGCATACGCATCATGCTGCCGAAATCGTCAAAGATCAGCTTGACCTCTACGCCCTGACGGCTCTTGCGGCAGAGGATATCAGACAACCGATCCCATATCTCGCCTTCGGCCATGATAAAGTACTCCAGGAAGATGAACCGCTGGGCCGTATCCAGTGTGGTGAGCATATCCTCCAGATACGCCTCGCCGGTGGGCAGATAGCGCAGCGCCGTGTTGCGGTACAGGTCAAAGCCCTTGCCGCTGAGATACGCTGCCAGCGGATACCACTGGGGCGCGGTCTGGCGCAGCTTTTCCAGATTGGTGCGGGCGATCTCCTGCTGAGCCAGCGGCTCCTGTATGGGCACCGGCTTCTTCAGGCTCAGGCGCTTGGACGGCCGGTCGCCGTTCCACAGCAGATAGAGGATCAGCCCCACCACCGGCACGAACAGCACCAGGATGATCCAGCCCATCTTATAGCTGGTGGCCCCGGGGCGGGACCAGATACGCATGGCCACCACACCGGCCAGCAGCTGCAGCGCGGTGTAGGCCAGCGCCATGCGCTGCTTCAGAAGGTCGCTGAGGCCGACCACCAGCGCGATCTGTGCCAACAGCAATACCGCCACCATCACCAGCCGCAGCGCAGCGGATATCCGTCGCTCTGTCCGCTGCTGGACTCTCGGCTTTTTCACTGTTGATCCTCCTCCCTTTTCTTTTATTTCAGATGGTCATCACAGCTGCGAGGTCCGCAGCAGGCACTGCTGGATATCCCACAGCTTGTCCGACAGGTCCACATAGTACTTGTGGGGATAGTCAAAGCGCTTGACCTCGTCCCACAGGGTATCCACCTGCTGGGCGCAGTATGCCTTGATCTCCTCCAGCGGCGGGCAATCGTACACCCGCTTGCCGTTCTTGAAGATCGGCACCAGCAGCTCCCGGGCCTCGAAGTTATACACGGCCTTTCGCTTCCAGGTGGCCATGGGGTCAAAGATGGTCAGGCCCTTCGTGTCGTCCACTGTCTCGTCATAGACCGTGATATAGTCGGCGATGGCCTTGCCGGTGTCCCGTCCGAAAAGGCGATACACCTTCTTGAAGTGGGGAATAGTGATCTTCTCCACATTCTCGCTGACCTTGATCTTGGGGATCACGGTGCCGTCCGGCTCCTCGATGGCCACCAGCTTGTACACGCCGCCGAACACCGGCTCGGACTTGGCGGTGATCATGCGCTCGCCTACGCCGAACAGGTCGATCTGCGCGCCCTGCAGCAGCATATCCTGAATGAGGTACTCGTCCAGCGAGTTGGACACGGAGATCTTGCACTCGGTCCAGCCGGCCTCGTCCAGCATCTGGCGCGCCTTGCGGGTCAGATACGCCAGGTCGCCGGAGTCCAGACGGATGCCGCACTTGGTGATACCCAGAGGCTTGAGCACCTCGTTGAACGCTTTTATGGCGTTGGGGATACCGGACTTCAGCGTGTTATAGGTGTCCACCAGCAGGGTCGCGTTGGTGGGATAGGTCTGGCAGTAGGTCTTGAATGCCTCGTACTCGTTGTCGAACATCTGTACCCAGGCGTGGGCCATGGTGCCGCCGGCGGGCACGCCGTACACCTCGTCAGAGATGGTGCAGGCCGTACCGGCACAGCCGCCGATATAGGCCGCCCGCGCACCGACAATGGCCGCGTCGGCCCCCTGGGCACGGCGGGAGCCGAACTCCAGCACCGTGCGGCCCTTGGCGGCCCGGACGATACGGTTGGCCTTGGTGGCGATCAGGCTTTGATGGTTGATGGTCAGCAGGGTGAACGTTTCGATCAGCTGCGCCTCGATGGCCGGGGCGCGGACCACCACCAGCGGCTCCTTGGGGAACACGGGCGTACCCTCCGGAATGGCGTAGATATCGCCGGTGAAGCGGAAGTTCCGCAGATAGTCCAGGAATTCCTCGCAGAACAGGTTTCGCCCGCGGAGATAGGCGATGTCCTCCTCGGTGAAGTGCAGGTTCTCGATGTAGTCGATCAGCTGCTCCAGACCTGCCGCGATGGCGAAGCCGCCGCCATCGGGCACCTTGCGGAAGAACACGTCGAAATAGGTGATGCGCTCCTTGCAGCCGGCCTCAAAGTAGCCGTTGCCCATGGTCAGCTCATAGAAGTCACAGAGCATGGTCATGTTCAGCTTTTCCTGAGTTTTCATTCGTATACCTCAAATCGGTCTTTGCGCGTGGCGCAAAGTGTAGTATTTTTTATTATACCGCTTTTCTCCCGTTAAGGCAAGCCCCGCCGCCATTTCCCGGCATTTTTGAGCAAATGCGTAAATAGAAAGAAATATCCCCCGGCAATGCCGGGGGATATGCTTATATATGGGAATTACTCCTCGTCCTCGCCGTCCTCAGCGGCGGCCGCCAGGTCGCTCAGATCAAACTCCAGCTTGGCGCCGCAGTTGGGGCAGACGACCTCGCCGTCCTCCAGAACAGTCTCGTCGAAGTAGACCTCCTCCTCGCACTCGGGGCAGGTGGTCACAAAGCACTCCTCTTCCTCGTCGTCTTCGTCGTCATCCTCATCGTCGTCCAGAGCAAAGTACAGCGTCTCCTCCACATCGCTCAGGTCATCGCTGACGGCATCCAGGCCGTCCTCCACATCGCACAGCTCGTCATCCACTTCCGCGAACTTCTCGGCCATGTCGTCCAGCACATCGATGATGGCGGCGATCAGCTTGCCTTCCTTGCTGTCGGTGTCCAGGTTCAGGCCCTCGGCCAGACCCTTCAGATACGCTACCTTTTCAGAAATCTCCATGTTCGGCTCCTTTCTGTACGGTCGGTTGGTTGTCAAATTACTTGCAGCGGCTCAGATACTCACCGGTACGAGTGTCAATAGTGATCTTGTCGCCGACGTTGATGAACAGGGGCACCTTCACCTCGGCACCGGTCTCCACGGTGGCGGGCTTCAGGGTGTTGGTGGCGGTATTGCCGGCCAGACCGGGCTCAGTCTCGGTGACCTCCAGATCCATGAAGTTGGGGCACTCCAGGCCAAAGACGCTGCCCTTATAGCTCAGCACCTTGCACACGGTGTTCTCAGTGATGAAGCGGAACGCATCGCCCAGCAGCTCCTTGTTCAGGGGTACCATGTCAAAGGTCTCCTGATCCATGAAGTAGTACAAATCACCGTCGTTGTAGCTATAGGCCATATCGCGGCGGTCCACAAAGGCCTCTTCAAACTTGGCGGTGGGGTTGAAGGACGTCTCGGTCACAGCACCGGTCACCACGTTACGCATCTTGGTGCGGACGAAAGCCGCGCCCTTGCCGGGCTTGACGTGCTGGAACTCCACGACCTGCATGACCTTGCCGTCCATCTCGAAGGTCTTGCCGTTTCTGAAATCACCGGCGGTAATAGTTGCCATATTGATATTCCTCCCATTGTGTATGAGGGAATATCTCCATTCCCTCTGAATAAATAATGCCAGCCAAAATCGGCCTTATATATTTTACATGATAACCTGTTGTTTGGCAAGTGTTTCCGCGTAAAAAAGTCACCGTTCCGGATGTTTTTTCAAACTGGCGGCCTTCCACGGCCTCTGCAGGCCATGCAGCACCTTATTCCACGCGCCGCGCGGCCCGCCCAGCGGCTCCACCATCAGCGGCAGCACGCCAGCCCGGTTGGCACCCAGCATATCCGTCAGCAGTTTGTCGCCCAGCATGGCCGTCTCCCGCGGGGTGACGCCGCAGCGCACCATGGCCCGGCGAAAGCCCTTTACGGACGGCTTGCCCGCATGGCCCTCGTAGGTGATTCCCAGATCGCGGCAGAATCGCTCCACTCGCACGGGGCTGCGGTTGTTGGACAGGATCATGACCTCCACACCCGCCGCCCGCACATCGGAGAGCCAGCGGCGCAGGTCCTCGTCCGGCTCCGGCTGGGACTTGGGCGCCAGGGTATAGTCCAGATCGCACAGCAGCAGCCGGATGCCGTGCCGCATAAAAAACGCGGGCGTGATGCTGCGGTAGCTGTCAAACACCCGGTAGGGCGTCATGGAAATGGGCATAGGTATCCGACTCCTCTCATAAAGTACAGCAGTATTGTACCACGGACATCGTGGTCTCGCAAGGGGGTACGCCTATGCAGCTGATGATCGCCGCCGCACCGCCGCTTCGCCAGATGGCCTGCGGCACACAGCTGCCCATCGCCAACGCGGCCTACCGGATAGAAAACGGAGTGCTGTGTGCCCTGCCCATGCCGCCTGCCCTGCGGGGCGGTGCCATGCTGCTCACCGGCGCGGCGGGACCCTTCAGCCCGGAAACGGCAGCCGGCGTGGTGCAGGAGTGCCGCCGCCGGAGATACGGCACAGTGATCGTCCCCTTCCCTGCCGCAGAACTGACGGAGGCGCTGGCCCAGCCCCTGCACCGGTCCGGCATCGCTCTGTGGGTCCACGAGAAATGCGCCCACACGGCTCCCGGCGCGCGGGTACTGGTATGCACCGCCCTGTCCGGCGGGGATATCGAAAACCGGTTGTCCGCCTGCTGCCGTGCCTTCGGGCCGGACCGTATCGTGCTGGACCTCCAGCGCCTGCGGATGGACTTCCCTCTCCCCTGTCCCACTGGTGAGGGCATACCGCTGACAGATGAACAGCTGGCCGCCCTGCAAACAGGCCGCCAGATATTCTTTTCCCGGGAGCTGGGCGCCCGGTATTTCACGTACCGCCGGGGTGGCGAGACACGGTTCGTCCTGCTGGACGACGGTGACACCCTGCATAGAAAAATCGCTCTGGGCGAGCGCCTGGGCATACACCGGGGTCTGCTGACCCTGCCGGAGTGCGCCGACATACTGCGGGACCTGACAGGATAGATAAAAGAGAAGCCTGAGAACCTATGTTCTCAGGCTTCTTTGTCACTTAATAGTAACGCTTGTTGCGGTTCTTGCGCGCAGCCTCGGACTTCTTGCGGCGCTTAACGCTGGGGCTTTCGTAGCACTCTCTGCGGCGCACCTCGGCCAGGACGCCCGCCTTGGCGCAGCTTCTCTTAAAACGCTTCAGAGCGCTGTCCAGGGACTCGCCTTCCTTAACATGGACTTCGGACATTTATGTTTCCCTCCCTCCGATACACCCGGCTCGATCCTGGGTGCTCTTTAAGAGCCATTTACATGACTAACGGGTGTATTATACCGGGGATGGCACAGCTTGTCAAGTCGTTTTTTTACAAAAACGGCAAAAAAGTGTGCGTCCCGGCGGTCCGCCCTCCAGAAAAAGTATCCCCCGGCTGCACCGGGGGATACAACGCTTTATTTCGCGGGCTTCACGATCAGGTTCACCAGCTTGTTCCTGACCAAAATGGTCTTGACAACACTCATGCCCTCCGTGGCCTTTTTCACCTTGTCGCTCTCCATAGCGGCGGCCACCACAGCAGCCTCGTCGCTGTCCACGGGGACGGTGACGGTACCCTTCAGCTTGCCGTTGACCTGCACGGCCATCTCCACGTGGCTGTCCACAGTCTTGGCCTCGTCGTGCTCGGGCCAATCCATCTGCATGGCCATCTTGCCGTACTTGGCGGCAAAGCCCATGTTCTCCCACATCTCCTCCACCATGTGGGGGGCAAAGGGGCTGAGCAGCAGGCAGAGCATCTCCACGTCGCCCTTGGAGCAGCCATTGGCGTAGAACTCGTTGACCATGGTCATCATGGCGGCGATAGCGGTGTTCATCTTCAGCTCGTCGATATCCTGGCTGACCTTCTTGATGGTCTTGTGGACGATGGACTCGTTCTTGGCGGAGATGGACTCCTCAGCGGTGGCGATATCCTGCAGATTGAAGCAGCGGTCCAGGAAGCGCTTGCTGCCCTTGACAGCCTCGTTGCTCCAGCTGACGGCCTTCTCGAAGTCGCCGATGAACATGATGTGCAGGCGCATGGTGTCCGCGCCGTACTGGGCCACGATGTCGTTGGGGTTGACCACGTTGCCGCGGGACTTGGACATCTTCTCGCCACCCTCGCCCAGGATCATGCCGTGGCTGGTGCGCTTGGCGTAGGGCTCCTTGGTGGGCACCACGCCGATGTCGTACAGGAACTTATGCCAGAAGCGGGAGTACAGCAGGTGCAGCGTGGTGTGCTCCATGCCGCCGTTGTACCAGTCCACGGGGGACCAGTAGTCCAACGCCTCCTTGCTGGCCAGTGCCTTGTCGTTGTGGGGATCCATATACCGCAGGAAGTACCAGCTGGAGCCGGCCCACTGGGGCATGGTGTCCGTCTCGCGCTTGGCCGGGCCGCCGCAGCAGGGGCAGGTGGTGTTGACCCAGTCTGTCATCTTGCTCAGGGGGCTCTCGCCGTCGTCGGTGGGCTCGTAGCTCTCCACTTGGGGCAGCACCAGGGGCAGCTGCTCCTCCGGCAGCGCCACCCAGCCGCACTTCTCGCAGTTCACCAGGGGGATGGGCTCGCCCCAGTAGCGCTGGCGGGAGAACACCCAGTCGCGCAGCTTGTAGTTGACCTTCTCCTTGCCGAAGCCCTGCTCCACCACGTATTTCTTCATGGCGGGGATGGCCTCCTTGACGGTCATGCCGTTGAGGAAGCCGGAGTTGACCATGACGGCGCTGTCGTCCTTGGCGACAAACGCCTCCTTGGTCACGTCGCCGCCGGCCACCACCTCGATGATAGGCAGGCCGAACTTTTTGGCAAACTCCCAGTCGCGCTGGTCGTGGCCGGGCACGCCCATGACGATGCCGGTACCGTAGCCCATGAGGACGTAATCGGAGACGAACATGGGCAGGGGCTTGTGGGTCACGGGGTTCATGACCTCGATGCCCTCCAGCCGCACGCCGGTCTTTTCCTTGTTCAGCTCGCCGCGCTCAAAGTCGGACTTGTGCGCCGCCTCGTCCTGATAGGCGGCCACGGCGTCCCAGTTCTTGATGAGGGGCTGCCATTTCTTCAGCAGGGGATGCTCCGGAGAGATGACCATGTAGGTGGTACCGAACAGCGTATCGGCACGAGTGGTATAGACCGTCACCTGGTCGCCCACATTGGTGTCGAAGGTGATCTCTGCGCCGGTGGAACGGCCGATCCAGTTGCGCTGCTGGATCTTCACGCGCTCAATATAGTCCACATCGTCCAGATCGTCGATCAGCCGCTGGGCATACTCGGTGATCTTCAGCATCCACTGGCTCTTCTCCTTGCGGATGACCTCGCTGCCGCAGCGCTCGCACACGCCGTTGACCACTTCCTCGTTAGCCAGCACGCACTTGCAGCTTGTGCACCAGTTGACGGGCATGGTGGACTTGTAGGCCAAGCCGTGCTTGAACATCTGCAGGAATATCCACTGAGTCCACTTGTAGTACTTGGGGTCGGTGGTGTCCACGCAGCGGTCCCAGTCAAAACCGTATCCCAGCATCTTCAGCTGCTTGGTGAAATTCTCGATGTTGTTCTTCGTGACGATGGCAGGATGGATGTGGTTCTTGATGGCATAGTTCTCCGTGGGCAGACCGAAAGCATCGAAGCCGATGGGGAACAATACATTATAGCCCTGCATCCGCTTTTTGCGGGTGACGATATCCATAGCCGTAAAGGGGCGGGGATGCCCCACGTGCAGGCCCTGGCCGGAGGGATAAGGAAACTCGATGAGCCCATAGAACTTGGGCCGATTGTCGCCGGTGATGGCGGCATAGGGCTTTGTCTTCTCCCAGTTGGCTTGCCACTTCTTCTCAATGGCCGCAAAATCGTAATTCATGCTCGCTTCTCCTTGTATGTGAATTTTGTTTTCCGCAAATAAAAATCCCTGGCTGCCTTACAGCAGCCAGGGACGTTATAGACGTGTTACCACCCTGCTTCCGCCGCAGATCGCTCCGCGGCGCTCCGTGTCTTTCTTACGAGAGACGACGCTGTAACGGCGCGCACCCGTCCCGCCCTGTTCAGGCGGAAAGCTCCGGGACCAGTACAACAGAGCGTCCCCGCCGGCTCGCACCATACGCCGGCTCTCTTCGGGTGGATGATCTCTGTCTTTTTCCCTTCATCGCTTCTGACAATATCGAAGTCTATTTTAGCGCATTTTTGCCGAATGTCAACCCCGTTTTCCGGGAAAACCGCCGAAAACACTTCATTCGTGCTCGTCGATGACGCCGCTCAGGTCCACGCTCTTGCCGTCCTGCCACAGACGCTCCAGGCCGTAGAAGGCCCGGGCCTCTTGATTGAACACATGGATGGCGATGCAGCCGTAGTCCAGCAGGACCCACGTGCCGCCGCGATAGCCCTCCCGGTGCAGGGGCTGCTCACCAGCCTCCTCTGCCAGTACCTTTTCCACATTGTCCACCAGCGCGTTGATCTGGGTATTGCTGGCGCCGGTGGCCAGAACGAAATAGTCCGCCAGCGTGGTCAGCTCGGCGATCTCCATCACGCGGATCTCCTTGCCCTTCTTGTCGGACAGGGCACGGGCGGCCAGCAGCGCCAGTTCTTTCGGTGTTTTCATGATATCCCTCTTTTCATCAGATAGTCCCGCGCGTCGCGGGTCATGTGGTGGACGGGGTTACCCATCTCCTCCATCTCATCAATGGTCATGGTCAGACCCATGAGCAGGCCCCGGTCCAGGTCCTCGTATACCGTCCTTCGCAGCGCCTCCACCCCGGGAAAGTCCCGGGTGGGCTCGATATAATCCGCCAGATAGATGATCTTTTCCAGCAGCGTCATATCCGGCTTACCGGTGGTGTGGTACAGAATCGCGTTATACACATCGTCGTCCACGGCAAACACATCCCGTGCGATGGCCGCGCCGGTCTTGCTGTGCAGCAGCTTCAGTGCCTTTCTCTCCAGCTCGTCCAGCGGGATGCCATAGTGTCTGCACAGCGCCAGTTGCTCGTCCATATCCAGCTTTTTGGTGCAGTCGTGCAGCAGCGCGGCGATGCGCGCCTTTGTCACGTCCGCGCCGTAACGCTCCGCCAAACGCACCGCCTCCTGTTCCGTGCCCAGCACATGGGGCATACGCTTGGGCTTAAGATAACTCAGCGCGATGGGCCGCAGCTCCTCCGGCGTCAGGTGCGTCAGGTCCGTATGGGTACCGTACAGGTGCTCCCGCCGGATATAGCCCCACACCGGCGGCGGCAGCAGGTCCTCTCCCCCGCCCTGTGCCAGCGCGGCGCGAACCTCGGTGGAGGAAAGCTCCACCACCTGCGGATTGGGCACCACGGTCACCTGCGCGCCGAACTCTCGTTCCAGGCGCGCGCTCTGCGCGGCAAAGGCGGCGGACTCATCCTCCGCCTCCCGGCTGAAGGGCGCGATGTGGGCCATGGCCATGATCGCCTCCGGCCTGCGCCAGTTGTGCAGACTCAGAAACATATCCGACCCCATCAGCAGATACAGCGTGTCATCCGGATACTGCTCCCGCAGCGCCGCCAGCGTGTCCGCGGTATAGCTGACGCCGCTGCGGCGCAGCTCCATGTCGCTGACCTCCGCCCGCTTCCCCAGCGCCGCTGTGGCCAGCACCGCCATGTCGTACCGCTGCCGCGGCGCGGCACTGCCCTCCGGCAGCGCCTTGTGGGGCGGCTGCGCGTCCGGGACCAGCACCAGCTTGTCCAGCCCCAGGACCTCCATGGCGGCCCTGGCCGCCGTCACATGGCCGATATGGGGCGGATCAAAGGTGCCGCCGTAAATACCGATGTTCATACGCTTCTCTTCGCCTTGACCAATTCGATCTTCCGCTTGCTCTTGTCGTGCTGCATCCGGTAGAGCACGAACTTGCTGCCGATGACCTGCACCACCTCGCAGCGGGCAGCCACCGCCAGTTCCTCCGCCGCCTCGCGGGCGGTCAGCAGCGAATTCTCCAGCACCCGGCCCTTGATGAGCTCCCGGGCCTCCAGCGCGTCGTTGACCTGCTTGATCAGATTGTCGCCAATGCCGTCCTTGCCCACGTGGACGATGGTGTCCAGATTGGTGGCCAGGGACCGCAGCTGTGCGCGTTGCTTGCTTGTCAGTTCCATATCATTGCTTCTCCAAATACGTTTTCAGTTCCGCGGCAAAGGCCCGCAGGGCACTGCCCCGGTGGGAAATGGCGTTCTTCTCCTCCGCCGTCAGCTGGGCGAAGGTCTTTCGCAGGGACGGCACGAAGAACACAGGGTCGTACCCAAACCCGCCGTCGCCCATAGGCGCAAAGGCAATGGTCCCGGCGCAGTCCCCCTCCGCCGTCAGCGTGTCCCCGTTGGGGAAGGCGCAGACGATGGCCGTGTGGAAATGCGCCGCCCGGTTCGTGGCGCCGCGCATATTGCTCAGCAGCAGGCGGCAGCGCTCCGGGTCGCTGTCCAGCCCGCCGTACCGGGCGGAATACACCCCCGGCGCGCCCTGAAGCCAGTCCACGCACAGTCCCGAGTCATCCGCGATAGCCGGCAGGCCGCTGGCCGCCATGATGGCGTTGGCCTTCAGCGCTGCGTTCTCCGCGAAGGTGGTCCCCGTCTCCTCCACGTCGACGTCCACGCCCACGTCGGAGGGCATGACCACCTCCACGCCCAGCTCGCCCAGAATGGCCTGCATCTCGGCCAGCTTTCCCTTGTTGTGGGATGCCAGTAAAAATCTCATAGTATCTCTCCCAGTATCTCCTTCTGCTTCGCCAGCAGCTCGCCGCACCCCTTGGCGCACAGCGCCACCAGTGCCTGCTGCTCGGCCACGGTAAAGGGCCGCCCCTCGCCGGTGCCCTGTATCTCGATCAGCTGTCCCTGCTCCGTCATCATGCAGTTCAGGTCCACCTGCGCCCGGCTGTCCTCGCTGTACTGCAGGTCCAGCAGGGGCACATCCTCCACGATGCCCGCCGACACACCGGTGACATAGTGCAGCAGCGGCAGCCTCTCGATCACGCCGTCGTCCACCAGCTTTTTACAGGCCAGCGCCAGCGCCGCGAACCCGCCGGTCACGGATGCCGTCCGCGTCCCGCCGTCGCCCTGCAATACGTCGCAGTCCACGGTGATGGTCCGGGGCCCCAGGGCTGCCATATCCACCGCCGCACGCAGGCTGCGGCCGATGAGCCGCTGTATCTCTGCGCTGCGGCCAGACAGCTTCAACTTGTCCACGTCCCGGCGGCTGCGCTCCCGGTTGGCCCGGGGCAGCATGGAATACTCCGCCGTCACCCAGCCGCAGCCCTCCGCCACATGGGGCGGCGTCTTCTCCTCCACCGAGGCGTTGCACAGCACCACCGTCTCGCCGCAGCGGATCAGCACGCTGCCTTCGGCGAATTTCGTAAAGCCGGGTGTCATCTCCACCGGGCGCAGCTGGTCAAATGCCCGTCCGTCTGCTCTCGTCATGCTGCGCCCTCCTTATATCATGTCCCGCACGAAGGCAGTCGGGTCAAAGGGCTTCAGGTCGTCGATGCCCTCGCCCACACCCACGAACTTTACCGGCACACCCAGCTCCTGGGCGATGGCGATGACGATGCCGCCCTTGGCGGTACCATCCAGCTTCGTCAGGATAATACCCGTCAACCCCGCCGTCTCCTTGAAGGTCCGCGCCTGGATCAATCCGTTCTGCCCGGTGGTGGCGTCCAGCACCAGCAGCGTCTCGCAGTTGGAATTTGGGCATTCCCGGTCGATGATCTTCCGCAGCTTGGCCAGCTCGTTCATCAGGTTCTGTTTGTTGTGCAGCCGTCCGGCGGTGTCGCACAGCACCACGTCCACGCTCCGTGCCTTGGCCGCCTGCAAAGCATCAAACAGTACCGCACCGGGATCCGCGCCCTCATGCTGCCGCACGATATCCACACCGGCACGGCCCGCCCAGATCTCCAGCTGGTCGGCGGCCGCCGCACGGAACGTATCGCCGGCGCACAGCAGGACCTTTTTGCCCTGGTCCTTCAGCTGCTTGGCCAGCTTGCCGATAGACGTGGTCTTGCCCACGCCGTTGACGCCGATGACCAGCACCACGGCGGGCTTGCCCTCCAGCACCAACGCGCTGTCACCCACCTCCAGCTTGCTCTTCAGGATGTCCCGCAGGGCGTCCTTTACCTCGTCCATCCGCCCGATAAAGCGTTCCTTCACCCGCTTCCGCAGCTGGGCCACGGTATCAGCGGCGGTATCAGCGCCTACATCGGCCAGGATCAGCGCTTCCTCCAGTCCGTCGTAGAACTCGTCATTCAGGTCGTCGAAGGTGGGAACGGCGGTGAACGCCTCCTTCAGTATTTGAAATAAGCCCATTGCCATAACAAGCCCTCCTTATTTGATATGCAGCTCCTTGGCCATATCGTTGAGATTGATGGTCAGTATCCGGCTGACGCCCTTTTCCTGCATGGTCACGCCATACAGCACGTCCGCCTCCTCCATGGTGCCCCGCCGGTGGGTGATGACGATAAACTGCGTCTTTCCGGCGATCCGCCGCATATACCGGGCGTAGCGCACCACATTGGCCTCGTCCAGCGCCGCCTCGATCTCGTCCATCACGCAGAACGGCGTGGGATGTACCTTCAGAATGGCGAAGTACAGCGCAATGGCAACAAAGGCCTTCTCACCGCCGGACAGCAGCGTGATGGTCTTCAGCTGTTTGCCAGGGGGCTGTACCTTGATCTCGATGCCGCAGTTGAGGATATCGTTCTCGTCCTCCAGCTCCAGCCGCGCCTTGCCGCCGCCGAACAGCTCCAAAAACGTCTCCTGGAAGCTCTCGTTCAGCAGCTGGAACTGCTCGGCAAAAATGCTGGTCATCTGCTGGGTGATCTGGTCGATAATGCCCAGCAGCTCCTCCTTGGCCTGCTCCACATCGCTGCGCTGTTCGGACAGGTAGGTATATCGGGTGTTCACCCGGTCGAACTCCTCGATGGCGCCGATGTTGGGCGTACCCAGCGCCTTGATCTCCCGGTTCAGTTCGGCAATGCGCCGCGTGGCCTTGGGCACGCTCTCCAGCTCGATACGCTGCTCCATGGCGTCGCTGTGGCTCAGTTCGTAGCGCTCCCACAGCTTCTCCAGGATCTGCCCCTCCTCCATGCCGCTGTTTTCCAGCTTCTGCTGTAGTTTGTTGTATGCCTGCATGGTCTGCAAAAGCGTATCGTTGCAGGCGCGGCTGTCACGGCCGTTCTGGTCACGCTGCTGCTCCAGCGCCAGTTTGGCCTGGCCCAGATCCTCCAGCCGCTGCCGCAGCTGCGCCGCGCGGTCGTTCTTCTCTGCAAGCGCCGCCTGATGGCCCGCCATATCGGCCAGCGCCTTCTCGTTGGCCTGCCGGTACTCCTGCACCCGCCGGTCGCGCTCAGCGCGGTCGGATACCATATCCGCCTGCAAGCCCCGCAGGTCCTCCACGCTCCGCAGAACGCTGTCCTTCTCCGCGCTCAGCGCCGCCTGATCGGCCTTCTTGTCGCTGACGGCCTGGGCCAGTTGGTTGGTCTGCTCCGTCAGATCGGTCTGGCCGGCCAGCTTGTCCCGCATCTCCTGCCGCAGCGCGGCCGCGCGGTCCTCTGCCGCAGTGATGTCCGCCTGTATCCCGGCCATGCGCCCGCGGCCGTCCGTCTCCCGGCGGTCCAGGCCGGACAACTCCTGCTCCATAGTCTCGCAGCTCAGGCGCAGGCTCTCCAACAGGAGGTCATAGTGGTCCTGCCGTCCCTGTAAGGTCAGCACCTCGTCCGCCGCCTTGCGCTGCTGGTCCTTGGCCACCTGCAATTCATACTCAGCCTTCTGCAGCTCCCTCTGGGCCGCCTCGGCCTGCTGCGCGGCCTCGTTCAGCTTACCGTGCAGGGCGCCCTGTGCCGCCTTCAGCCGTTCCAGCTCATTGGCCCGGGACAGCACGCCGGAGGATCGGCTGGCGGAGCCGCCGGTCATGGAGCCGCCCCGGTTGATGATCTGTCCGTCCAGCGTCACGATGCGGAAGGCATTGCGGAACTTACGCGCCATGGCGATACCGCTGTTCAGGTCCTCCACTACCACCGTCCGGCCCAGCAGATTTTTAAAAATATGGTCGTATCGCGCGTCGTACCGCACCAGACGGCTGGCGATGCCTACAAAACCATACTCTCCCGCAGCGTTCTCCCGCAGCTCGTCGCCCCGGATGGCCGTCAGCGGAAGGAAGGTAGCGCGGCCGCCGTCCCGCTGCTTCAGGAACTGGATGGCCGCCTTTGCGTCCTCCTCCCGTTCCACCACAATGTTCTGCAGTGCCGCGCCCAGCGCCGTCTCCAGCGCCACGGCATAGGCCTGCTCTGTGGTCATCAGTCCGGCCACCGGCCCGTGAATGCCCCGCAGCGTGTTTTTCTCCGCCGCCTGCATCACGGTCTTTACCGCCTTGTTGAAGCCCTCATACTCCTTCTCCATCTCCGTCAGCAGACGGATGCGGTCCTCCTGGGCGTTCACCTGCCGGGTCAGCTCCTGTTTTGCGTCCTGGGCGCTCTGCGCCTTCTGGCGGCGGCTGTCCATTCGCAGGCTGTGACCCTGAATGATATTCTCCGCCGCCTGGGCCTCCTCCCTGGCATCGTTCAGCGCCCGGCGATTGGTCTTTGCGTCCTTTTCGCTCTCCTCCAGCTTACGCTGTGCCTCGGACAGCTCCTGCCGCACCGTAATCCGCCGCTGTCCGGCCTCGTCCAGGCCCGCCTGCAGGGCGGACAGCGCGGCGCGCCCGTCTGCGGCCTCGGCCACAGCAATGGCCTCCTGCGCCCGCAGGGCCTCGGCCTCGTCCGCCGCGCCCTTTGCGCTGTCAGCCAGCGCCTGCGCCCGAGAGAGCAGCTCACTCAACGCCGTCTCCAATACCGCCGCATCGCGGTCGATGTCCGCGATACGCGCCAGCTGTCCGTCGATCTGTCCCTGTAAATTCTCCCGCCGCTGGTCTGTGCTGGTCAGTTCCTGTTCCAGCCGGCGCAGAGACTCGTTGTTGTGCTCCACAGAGGTCTGCAGCACCGCGATGGCCGCAGACTCCTCGCCGGCGGCGGACTCCGCCTCGGTCACCTGACCGCGCAGCGCGTCAGCCGCCACGTCGTTCTGCCGCATCTCCTCGGTAAAACGCTCTCCCTGGGCGTAGGCCTCGTCCAGCGCCGCCTGGGCCTGGTCACAGGCCTCCTTGGCCTGAGCCGTATCGCTCTCCAGCTTCAGCTTGACAGTCCGCAGGTTTTGCAGCTGCTCCAGCCACACGGAGATCTCCAGCACCCGCAGCTCATCCCGCAGCACCAGATACTTCTTCGCCGTCTCCGCCTGCGCCCGCAGCGGCTCCACCTGCAATTCCAGCTCGGCGATCTTGTCGTTGATACGCACCAGGTTTTCCTCGGTGCGCTCCAGCTTGCGCTCGGACTCCTCCTTGCGGTGCCGGTATTTGCTGATACCGGCGGCCTCCTCGAAGATCTCCCGGCGCTCGCCGCTTTTCACAGACAGTATCTCGTCGATCTTGCCCTGTCCGATAATGGAATAGCCCTCCCGGCCCATACCGGTGTCCATGAACAGCTCGTTCACGTCCTTCAGCCGCACGGACTGCTTATTGATATAGTACTCCGACTCACCGCTGCGGTAATACCGCCGTGTCACGGCCACCTCTGCCTCCTCCCGGGTAGGGAAGATATGCTCGGTGTTGTCGATGACCAGCGTCACCTGGGCAAAGCCCATCTGGTTCCGCTTCTCCGTACCGCCGAAGATCACGTCCTCCATCTTGGCGCCGCGGAGCTGGCGGCTGTTCTGCTCGCCCATGACCCAGCGGATAGCGTCGGAGATGTTGGACTTGCCGGACCCGTTTGGTCCCACGATAGCGGTGATGTCCTCGCCGAAATTCAATACCGTCTTGTCGGGGAAGCTTTTGAACCCCTGTATCTCAAGTGCTTTTAAGTACAACTGCGTCACCTCTTATACTTTGGCATACCTTAACTAAGATAGTATACTATGGAAGTCCCCGTTTTTCAAGAAAAAACCACGCGCCGGCATGAAAAAAGCGGAGAGCCCCCGCCCTCCGCCAATGTCTATCCATGCCGCCGTTCGATCTGTCCGTACAGTGCCTCCAGCGCGTCGCCCAGTGTACCGATCCGGTCGATGATTCCCTCTGCCACCGCCTGCTCGCCGTACAGCACCGTCCCCACGTCATTGGCCATGTCGCCGCTGGAGAGCATCAGCTCCCGGAACCGTTCCGCGGTCACGCGGCTGTTGGCCGCCACGAACTGAATAATGCGCTCCTGCAGGCGTTCAAAATACCTGTACGTCTCCGGCGCGGCAATGACCGTCCCGGACATCCGCACCGGGTGCACCGTCATGGACGCCGTGGGCGCGATGAATGTCTCCTTCCCGCACACCGCCAGCGGTACGCCGATGGAGTGCCCGCCGCCCAGCACCAGCGTCACCACCGGCTTCGTCATGCCCGCCGCCAGCTCCGCTATGGCCAGTCCCGCCTCGATGTCACCGCCCACGGTGTTCAGAAGCAGCAGTACGCCGTCCACCTGTTCGCTCTGCTCCAGCGCCGCCAGCAGCGGCAGTACGTGCTCATACTTTGTACTTTTCAGATTGTCCGGCAGCAGCGTGTGTCCCTCCACCTGCCCCACGATGGTCAGGCAGTGTATCGTCCCCCGGCTGTTTTTCACCACAGTGCTGCCCATATCAATGATCGGCTGTACCGGCACCGCCGCTTTTTCCTCGTTCTTTTCCCGGTTTTCGTCGTTGCTCATATCCGCGCCTCCTTTTTGCCGTAGCTTGCGCGGATACCGCCTCTTTCATGCAAAAAGAGCGCCTCCCGGCGCTCTTTTTCGTTATTCGTTATCTTCTGTTGTGGGGATACCAGATCTTCTGCTTCTCCGCCTCGCGGATCAGTTCCTCCCGGAAGTCCGGGTGCGCGATGGAGATCAGCTTCTCCGCGCGCTCCCACACCGTCAGTCCCTTCAGGCACACGCAGCCGTACTCCGTCACCACGTACATGGTGTTCACGCGGGTATCCGTCACCACGGAACCGTTCTGCAGGGTAGGCCGTATGCGGGAATGCAGCGTGCCGTCCTTGTCTGCGTGAGTGGAGCTGAGACATATAAAGCTCTTGCCGCCCTTGGACAGATACGCACCCAGCACAAAGTCCTGCTGTCCGCCGGCGCCGCTGATCTGCTTGGTGCCCGCCGTCTCGCCGTTCACCTGCCCGTACAGGTCCACATCCACCGCGTTGTTGATGGAGACAAAGTTGTCGATGGCCGCGATGGTACGGATGTCGTTGGTGTAGCTGATGGGCGCGGCCATGCACGCCGGGTTGTCGTCCAGATAGTCGTACAGCTTCTGGGTACCGGCGGCAAAGGCGAACACCTGCCGGCCCCGGTCGATGTTCTTCTTCATGCACGTGACCTTCCCCGCCATCGCCAGATCCACATAGGCGTCCACATACATCTCCGTGTGTACGCCCAGATCCTTCAGGTCGGACTCGCACAGCATAGCGCCCACGGTGTTGGGCATACCGCCGATACCCAGCTGCAAGCAGGCACCGTCGGGTATCTGCTCCACGATCAGCTTCGCCACCGCCCGGTCCACCTCCGTAGCCGTGCCGCTGGGCTGGACGCCCATGGGGTCGTTGCGCCCCTTCACGATCATGTCCACCTCGCTGACATGGATGCAGTTGTCAAAGCCGCCCAGGCACCGGGGCATATTTTCGTTGACCTCCACGATGACCACCTTGGCCATCTCACACACCGCCTTCACGTGGCTGGCGGAGAGCCCGAAGTTGAAGTACCCATGCTTATCCATCGGGGCCACCTGGAACATGGCCACGTCCGGCGGCGTGATGTGGTCGTAGTAGTACCGCGGCAGCTCGGAGTACCGCATGGGCTCATGGAACCCGGCGCCGCTGGCGATATGATGGCGCTCCACGCTGCTCATGTGGTGAGAGTTGAAGATGATATGGTGCACCGGATCCTCGATGTCGAAGATCGCCGGCTTCCACAGGCTAATACCGCCCCGGACCTTCACATCCTCCAGCTCCGGTGCACGGCGGGCCAGCGCCTCGTCCAGCACCCGGGGATGAATGGCGCAGAAGCCATAGTCCACCCAATCACCGGACTTGATGACCTTCACCGCCTCGTCCGCGGTGGTCAGTTTCTGCTTGTGCAGCGCCTGAAAATCAGCAAAAGCCATGTCCTGTTCCTCCCTGTTCTTTCCTATCCCTTCCGACGAAGGCTGAATTTTCTAATTGTTAATTTTACCACAATACAGCCGGAGGGGAAATTGACGAAACCCACAAGAATTCCCGGGAATGCTTGTGCAAAAATGAACAGGTCCGGCATGGATATCATCCGCTCAACGCCTCTACCTCCTCCGACATGATCACCCGTATCTCGTTGACCGCCGTGTCGTTGTTCTTTTCGCTCTGGCACATCTTTGCCGCTGTCCCCACCAGCGCCTGCAGGATACCTCCCAGCTCCTTGACCTCCTTCAGGCTGCACTCTCCGCTTTCCAGCCGTTCCGTAGCCCCGGCAGCCGCCGTCTCCAGCAGCTTTGCCGTGGCCATCAGGCATCGCCGGAGTATCTGCTTTTCCGCCTCCTCCCGACCGATCTGCCACTGTCCCTTGATCGCATGTCGCCACACCGTCTGCGTACACACATGGTACTCCCTTGCCAATCGCTGATAGGTATACATTCCCGACTCATACTTACGCCTTACCTCTCCCCAGTTCACGTCTGCTCTTTTCATATGCGCTCCCCCCTTCCTGCGATCCGGTTCTGCCCCTATGCCAAAAAACCGGGAGAGTTGCCCATAAACAGGCAACTCCCCCAAAATTATTTTTCTTTTCCCCCGCTTCATCCCCCGTCCCTTTCGTACGGCACGCTTCTCCCATCGTCCCGCTCTTTCGCGACCCGAGATCGCTCTTACTTTGCCTTGAACTCTATCCACTCATTGTCCATAAGGACAACTACCAAGTCTTCCTCAATAACAGCATACGGAGTCCCCAGGTCTCTGTTGAAGTTTGCCTCACCATCTTTTCGGGGAACGCCATCCTCCGCATACGACGTGGTGTACTGAATAACACTCTCGTCTACTTCAACGGGAACAGCATTATCGGTCGAATAGTAATTTATCCCATTTACCATTATCGTCGCAGGATAGTCCCCAACATTCGACTTTCCGCAGCCCGCCATAGCAACAACGCAAACCAACGCTAACACTGATGCCATCAACTTTTTCATACGATCACGCTCCCCCTGTCAAATTCCAATTGATCCGTTCTATCTTCAGCACAATGCTCTTAAATTCTCTTGCCCACCTCGATTGTACCATGCCTCTCCGCAAGGTCGCAAGATATTTTCCCCTGCACGCCATTGTGAAAACAACCAAAAACACCTCCGCTGCCTGTGGGGCAGCGGAGGTGTTTTACGATCTAATTACTCCTCGTCGGCGTCCTCGTCAGCGGCGGGAGCCAGCAGCGCGCGGATGGACAGGGAGATCTTCTGCTTCTCCTCGTCGATGGCGGTGATCTTGGCATCCACCATCTCGCCCTCGGTCAGCACGTCGCCGGGCTTCTCGATGCGGCGATCCGCGATCTGGGAGATGTGGATCAGGCCGTCCACACCGGGCACGACCTCGGCGAACGCGCCGAAGGTCATCAGCTTCACGATACGCACGTTGGCCACATCGCCCACGTGGTAGGTAGCCATGAACTTATCCCAGGGATTCATGCTGCGGTCCTTCACACCCAGGGAGATCTTGTGCTTCTCGGGATCGAAGGAGATAACGTACACGTCCAGGGTATCGCCCACGGAGACGACCTCGGCGGGGTTCTTAATACGGCTCCAGGACAGCTCGGAGATATGTACCATACCATCCACGCCGCCGATGTCCACGAACACACCGTAGGAAGTCATGGACTTCACGGTGCCGGTGTAGTGCTTGCCGACCTCGATGTTGTTCCAAATCTCCGCCTGGGCGGCCTGACGGGCCTCATAGGTCACGGCCTTGATGGAGCCGACGACGCGGCGGCGGGCACGGTTGACCTCGGTGATCCGCAGGGACACGGTCTGGCCGATCATGGTGCTCAGCTCAGCGCCGCGGGGCAGACCGGACTGGGAAGCGGGCACAAACACGCGCACGCCCTTAACATTAACGACGATACCGCCCTTGTTCTCCTCGGTGACTTTACCTTCGAGAGTGGTCTTGTCCTCGCGGGCCTTCTCGATATCCTCCCAGACCTTGACAGCGTCCAAACGCTTCTTGGACAGCATGGCATAACCCTCCACGTCGTTGACGCGGATGATATAGGTCTCGATCTCGTCGCCGACCTTGACGACGTCCTCAGGCTTCACATTGGGATCTGCGGACAGCTCGTCCACAGAGATATAGCCCGCCTGCTTGCAGCCCAGATCGACCTGCACCTCGGTGGGGCCGATCGCCGTTACAATACCGGTTACCTTCTCTCCTGTATTCAAAGTCTTAAAAGATTTTTCCAGCATTTCCTCGAAGCTCTCTTCCGTAGCTTCCATGTTCTTGATCTCTTCGCTCATCGTTGCATATACCTCCTTAATGATGCCCGCAGGCGTGGACGCGCCGGCTGTAAGCCCCGCCACAGAACATCCGTTAAGGGACCCGACCCGCAGCTCCTCCGGCCCTTCGATCTGATAGACCCGGGCGCAGCGTGTGCTGCAGATCTCCGCTAAATGTCTGGTGTTGGCACTTTTACGATCTCCGACCACGACCATAACGTCCGCCCGTCCGGCGATATTCGCTGCCTCGGATTGACGTTTTTGCGTAGCATCACATATTGTATCAAAGATTTCGGCGTTTGTACACTGTTTTTTTAAAAATTTTACACACTCTTCCCATATCGAACGAATACAGGTCGTCTGTGCGGTAACCAGCAAATCCATGTCCTTCCGCGCCGGGTCCGCCGCCACCCAATCAGCCAGCTCTGCCGTGTTTTCCAGCACCACGCTGCGCTCACAGCGGCTTGCGGCGGCCATCACCTCCGGATGGTGCGCTTCTCCGATAATGATGGGTGTCTGGCCCGCACGGGCTGCCTGTTCCACCAGCCGGTGGATCCGCAGCACGTGTGGGCAGGTAGCGTCCACGATGCGTACACCCCGTTCCTCCAACAGCCGTAAAGCCCCCCGTGTCTCGCCGTGGGCACGGATGATCACCGTCTCTCCCGGCCGCACCTGCTGAGGGCTGTCCGCCTGCCGCGCACCCAACGCCTCCAGCGCTGTGATGACCCGGTCATTGTGTATGATACTGCCCAGCATAACGCAGCCGCCCTCCCGGGCAGCCACCTCCGCCATGTGCACGGCCCGTTCCACGCCGTAGCAGAACCCCGCCGTCTTCGCCAGTATCACCTGCATTCGATCCCTCCCAGGGCATAGGCCCGCCGCATGACCTCATGGGCGTTGGCAGTATATTCCTCCGCCGTACCCTTGCGGCCGGTGTACTCCGGCTCGAAGGGCTCGCCGATTATGATGGGCGTCTTGCGGAATATGCGCTTCTTCGTGCCGATATATACCGGCGCCAGCTTCACCCCCGCGCGGATGGCCATCATGCCCGCGCCGGACTTGATCTCCGCGTGGCCGGGGTTTTTTACCCGCGTGCCCTCCGGGAACAGGAACAGATTCCATCCGTCCCGCAGGCTCTGTATGGCGGTCTTCACCGCCCCAATGTCACTGTTGCCCCGATCCACCGGAAACACACCGATCGCCCGCAGGAATCCACCCACGATGGGGATGGAGAACAACTGCTTCTTAGCCATGATCCGCACGTTGAACCGCTGGGGCATGGACAGCACGAATAGGATGGGGTCCCAGGCGCTGGAGTGATTGGCGCACAGCAGCACCGGTTCTCCGCCCTCCAGATGCTCCGTTCCCCGCAGATCCACCGGCAGGAAAAACAGCACCAGCGGGCGCAGCACCCGCCACGCCGCCGCGTAAAACTTATTTCTCACGATGCCACACGCCCCCGTATCACATCCAGCAGCAGCTCCAGGCTGGCCGCGAAGTCCATGTCCGTGTTGTCGATCATAATGGCATCATCCGCCGGCCGCAGCGGCGCCGCCGCCCGGTGGGTATCGTTATAATCCCGCTGCTCCATATCCCGCAGCACCTCGTCAAAGGGCTTCGGCGTACCCCGCTGCTCCAGCTCCAAAAACCGCCGCCGCGCCCGCGTCTCCACATCCGCGCACAGAAACACCTTCACCTCCGCGTCCGGCAGCACCACGGTCCCGATGTCACGTCCGTCCATGATGACGCTGTGCTCCCGCGCCAGAGACCGCTGCAGCTCCATCAGGAACGCCCGCACCTCCGGTATGGCCGACACGTCTGAGGCGTACTTCGATATCATCGGCAGGCGTATCTCCTTCGTCACGTCCTCACCGTTGAGATACATCCGCTGCAGACCCTCCTCGTCATACCGCAGGGCCACCGTGATCTCCGGCAGCGCCGCGATCACCGCCGGCGCGTCCGTTGGCGCGATGTCGTGCCGATACATATACACGCCGATGGTCCGATAGATGGCCCCGGTGTCCACATATAAGATATGCAGCGCCTCCGCCGCCGCCCGGGCCAGCGTGCTCTTCCCCGCGCCGGACGGCCCATCGATGGCCACTGCGTACTGTCTCTCCGTCATGTCATTTCCTCGCTTTCTGCGGCACTCAGCCCCGCCAGATACCCCGTCGCCCATGCGATCTGTAGATTAAAGCCCCCCGTATAGGCGTCCGCGTCCAGCACCTCGCCGGCAAAAAACAATCCCCCCACCCGCTTCGACGCCATGGTGTTTGGCGTTACCTCTCCCACCTTCACGCCGCCGGCGGTGACGATCGCCTCACTCACGGGCCGCGGCCCGGTAAGTTCCAGCGTAAAGTGCTTCAGCACCTGCACCAATGCCCGGCGCTGTTCCTTTGTCAGGCTGTTGGCCTTTTCGCTTCCGGTCAGCCCCGCCCGGCGCAGCACCACCGGCACCATGCTGTGGGGCACCAACCCCGCGGCGATGGTCCCCATCTCCCGGTTGGGATTTTCTCCGATGTCCCGCAGCACCCGCGCGTCCAGCTTCTGCTCATCCAGCGCCGGCTTCAGGTCGATCTCTATCGTATAGTGCTCCCCCTCCCAGCGCCGCAGATGGGCGCTGGCGGACAGCACCAGCGGTCCGGACACCCCGAAGTGGGTAAACAGCAGCTCGCCGAAATCCCGGAACACCGCCTTTTTCTTCCCGTTGTATACCGTCACTGCCACGTTCCGCAGGCTCAGACCCTGCATAGCCGGACAGTCCTCGCCCGCGCACACCAGCGGCACCAGAGAGCCTCGCGGCGGCACAATGGTATGCCCCAGTGCCTCCGCTATGCGGTAGCCATCCCCCGTGGACCCGGTGCCGGGATAGGACACCCCGCCTGTGGCCAGAATGACCGCCTGCGCGGGGTACGTCCCCTTCTCTCCGGTCACGGCGCATACCGCGCCATCCGCCGTCTCCACTGATACGGCCCGGTCACGGGCCCACCGCACCTTCCGGCGCTTCAGCTCCCGCTCCAGCGCGTTGGTGATGTCGAAGGCACTGTCAGACACCGGAAACACCCGGTTTCCCCGTTCCACCTTCAGCGGCACACCCAGCGCCTCGAAAAACGCCATGGTGTCCCGCGGCGTGAACCGTGTCAGCGCACCGTACAAAAATCGCCCATTACCGGGAATGCTGGCAAGCAGCGTCTCCCGGTCACAGTCATTGGTCACATTGCACCGGCCCTTTCCGGTGATATTCACCTTCTTGCCCAGCCGTTCGTTGGGCTCCAGCAGCGTCACCGCCGCGCCCTGCCGGGCCGCGGTGATGGCCGCCATCAGACCGGCGGCGCCGCCGCCGATCACCACGATCTCCTTCGCCATGTCACTCGTCATCTTTCCCGAAAATACTGTACCTGGACCACACCTGCTCCATATCCGCCAGCGTGGCGGACAGGTCATCCCGCCGCTGCTGCCCCACCGCCAGGATCAGCGCGTTCAGCAGGCTCAGCGGCGCAGCCATGGAGTCCACGAAGGAGATCATGTCGCAGGGCGCCAGCAGCGATACCGCCGCCATGCCGTACAGCGGAGACAGTGCCGAATCGGTGATCGCCACCACCTCCGCGCCCCGCCGGCAGGCAAACTCCACCGCGTGGATAGCCATCTTGGAGTACCGCGGGAAGGATATTCCCACCAGCACGTCGCCCCTGCCGATGTGGGCCAGCTGCTCATAGATCTCACCGGCGGCGCTGGACTGCACCAGCGTCACGTTCTTGAAGATCAGGTGCAGGTAGAAGTTCAGATACCCCGCCAGAAATGAGGAGGACCGCACACCCAGGATATAGATGTGCTCCGCCCCCAGCAGCTTGTCCACCACCCGGCTGAAGGCATCCCGGTCCAACTGCTCGATGACATTGTGTATGCTGTTCATATCCCGCTGCATCACACTGCCCAGAATGTCCGCGCCGGACATCTGATCCCGCGATACCTGTATCCGCTGGATGGAGGTCAGCTTGCCCCGTATCAGCTCCTGCAGGGCCTTCTGCATCTCCGGATAGCCGTCGTAGCCCAGCTGCGCGGCAAAGCGCACCACCGTGGACTCACTGACAGAGGCCGTCTCGCCCAGCCGCGCGGCGGTCATAAACGCCGCGCGGTCATAATTGTCCAGTATAAACGCTGCGATGCGCTTCTGTCCCTTCGAAAAGGTATCCATCCCGGCCCGGATGGTCTGTAGCACGTTTTCATTCATGTTGATGGCTTCCTTTGATAGATTGCAGCTCCTCCGCTGTCAGATACCGCCACTTTCCCGGCGGCAGGTCACCCAGGGCGATACTGCCCTCCGCCACCCGGCACAGTCGGGTCACAGTCAGCCCCACGGCGGCGCACATGCGGCGTATCTGCCGCTTTTTCCCCTGATGGATGACGATCCGGTATTCCGCCCTGTCGCCCCGGCGGTACAGCTCGTCCACCGCCGCCGGCACGATGGGCTGTCCGTCCAGTCTGTCCACCGCCGACAGCTGCCGTGCGCTGTCCTCTGCCGCGCCGGTGACCGTAACGATATACGTCTTGTCCACCTGGTGGCTGGGGTGCAGCAGCGCATGGGTCAGCGCCCCGTCGTTGGTAAACAGCAGTAATCCCTCCGAGTCCAGGTCCAGCCGTCCCACGGGATACACCCGTGCGCCGCAGCCCCTGACCAGCGATGCCGCCGTAGGGCGGCCCCGTTCGTCAGAGAGGGTGGTCACATAGCCCCGCGGCTTGTGCAGCATCAGATACACATGCTGTGCCGCGCCCCGCAGGGGCCGTCCATCCACCCGGATATCGTCCGTCTCCGGATCCGCCTTGTCGCCTACACGGACCCGCCGTCCGTTGACGGTCACGCGTCCGGCGGCGATCCACTCTTCCGCCGTCCGGCGGGAGCACAGCCCCGCGGCGGCCAGCAGCTTCTGTATGCGCTCGGTCATGGCGTTACCTCTCTCCCGTTTCCCAGTGCGCCGAGCAGGCGCGTCTCCAGCGTCTCCTGTATGCCTGTCAGCAGGAACCCCCAGCGGTACAGTGCCTCGTGGTCGTTCCAATCGTCCCCGTCCCGCAGCGTTACCGCCACCAGCCGATATCCCGCCTGCTCCGCGCAGGACACCAGCGTCCGCCCCGCCGCCTTCGTGTACCCGGTCTTCAGCCCCACGCACCCGTCCAGGCGGCTCAGCAGCTTGTTGTGGTTGGTCAGCGTCCGTCCGCCGATGACCGCCGTCCGTGTAGAGACCATCCGCCGCAGCGTCGGCTCATTCACCGCCGCGCACCCCAGCAGCGCCATGTCATAGGCGGTGGAATAGTGCGCCTCGTCATCCAGTCCGTTGGGATTGGCAAAATGGCTGTTCCTCATGCCCAGCGCGGCGGCCTTTTCGTTCATCCGTTCCACAAAGGGCGCCACACCCCCCGCACATTCCGTCAGCGCCAGTGCCGCGTCGTTGCCCGAACACAGCAGCAGCCCGTACAGCAGCTCCTCCAGCGTCAGCCTCTCCCCCGGCCGCAGGTACATGGAGGACCCCTCCGCCATGTGGGCGGCAGTTACGGTGATGACCTGCGACGGCTCCCCCAGCTCCAGAGCCACCAGCGCCGTCATCAGCTTGGTGGTGCTGGCGATGAGCATCCGCTTGTCCCCGTTCTTTTCATACAGCACCTGCCCCGTGTCCGCGTCCATCAGGACGCAAGCCGTGGCGGAGACCTCCACAGCCTCCGCCACAGCGGGTATGCATGTCAGCACGGCCAGTGCGGCGCACAGCGCCGCCAAGATCCCTCGGGTCACAGAAAGCCCCCCTCATCACAGGATGCTCTCAGTCTATTCCCGCGCTGCTTGTCTTCTTGTCTGGTATCAGAAATCCTTGTTCCGCTTCTTATCCACGAAGCCCTCGACCCGATCCAGCAGCTCCGGCACCATCTCGATGACCCGGTCCACGGTGGTGATGGCCGGCGCACCCACCGGCAGCATACGGGTCACGCCGCCCTTGACCACCAGGAAGGCCATGGGCTCCACCCGCACGCCCGCGCCGCAGCCGGCGCCGGAATTTTCCTTGTTCTTGCCGTAGTCACCGCCGCCGCAGCCGAAGCCGTAGCTCAGCCGGGAGATGGGGATCAGCGTCACGCCGTCCGGCGTGGTGATAGGTTCGCCCACGATATTGTTGGCGTCCACCATCTCCTTGACCTTCTCCATAGACTCCACCATCATGCTCTTTAGGTCATTTTTCTTCTCGGTCATTTCCATTGTCAGCTCTCCTTTGTCGAAGTTGATGTGGTCGTATGTCCCGCGCCGTCCGGCGCTGTGTGTACTGTTTCACGCTGCTTCGCGGCGCTCTGCGCCGCCACCTTCGCCTTCTCCGCGGCGCTCTGCCGCTTCCGCATGGCCAGGAGCCACCGTATCACCGGCTTGGCGAAAGCCCAGCCGATGGCGAACAGGTCCCGTATCTGCAAACTCACGCCCAGCCGGCCTGTGAGCCGCAGCTGCTCGCTGTCAAAGTCCACCTCCACGTGGAGGCCGGGGTCCGGTATCCGCGTCAACTGCTCCAGCTGCGGCATCACCGTCCACATTCCGGCGTTGATATAGCCGTACAGCTCCGCCGCCCCCGCCGGGTCCATCGCCCCCGGCAGCACCGCCGACAGCTCCAGCGGGTCGATCAGCAGCCGCTGCCGCGTCTTTCGCAGTCCGCCCTTCAGGGACGCCCACACCGCCGGCAGAAGCGTCTTGATATCCTGCGCCGACAGAGACGGCTTTTTCTTTTCCTTCCCCTTGGTGCTCTCCTCCTGCGGTGTCTTTTTCTTCTTTTCTTTCTTGGGCTTTTTGGGCTTCTCCGGTTTATCCGGTTTGGGAAGCATCTGTATCCGCGCCGGCCCCGCGATCACCGTGACTCTTGTGTCCGTAAGGTCGCCCACAAAGTCCGCCCGCACGCCGATACGCAGCAGTGACAGCAGGAAGAAAAACAGCAGAATGCCCAGTATGATGTACACCGCCGTCATCGTGCTCCCTCCTCCCGCGTTATCTCTCCCGTATGCTTACAGCGCCTCCGCGCCGTTCTCCCCGTCCGCCGGTACCGTATCGTCGTCCAGCCGCAGCTGTCCGTCGGCCTCCATTCCCGGCAGCTGGGGCAGCTCCTCCAGCGAATTCAGATGGAACGCCCGCAAAAACGCCTGTGTCGTCCGGTACAGCCGCGGCCGCCCCGGCACCTGCAGCCGTCCGCACTCCTCGATCAAATGGCGATCCAGCAGCAGGCCCACCGTGTACGAGCTGTCCACGCCCCGTATCTGGTCCACATAGGCCCGGGTGGTGGGCTGATAGTACGCGATGATGGTCAGCACCTCCAGCGCCGGCTGGCTCAGCTTGGCGGGCTTGCGTATCTCAAACGCCTTACGTATCACATCGCCGTACTCCGGCGCGGAGCACAGCTGCCAGCTGTCCTCCATCCGCAGCAGCCGCACGCCCCGTCGCTCATAGCTGTAATAGTCCTGCAAATGCTGCAGTACCAGCTCCACCGTGGGGCGGTCCATGTTCAGCGCCACGCAGATGCGATCCACCGCCACAGGCTCACCGGAGGCAAACAGTATGCCCTCTACGGCGGCCTCGATATCCTTCATTTCCAGTGTATCCATAGGTCTCCCCTTACATCAGTTCTTTGGGCGCGTCGCCCTCTGCGGTGACGGTGCAGTCGCTGGCCGCGCCGGCCAGCTTGATCAGATTGTTCCGGCACAGCTCCAGAACCGCCATGAACGTGGCCACCAGCTCACTGCGTGTCTTACTGCCGCGGAACAGCAGCAAAAAGCGCGTAATGCCCACACCCCGCAGCCGCCGCAGGATCTCCTTCGCCTTTGTCTCCACAGGATACGGCTCCCGCTTCACGATCTCGTCAAAGGCCCGGATAGGCGGTGCCTCCGGCGCGCCCTGCCGGTCCGTGACCTCCTGCATGGTCAGCACCAGATCCGCCGGCTCCTGGTCGTACTCATAGATCTTCCCGCGCTCCATAGGCTCCGGCGGCCGGGTCAGAATATTCCGTCCGAACTCGCTCAGGGGTGCCAGCCGTTCCGACAGCATACGCACCCGGGCATAGGCCTCGCCCCGCTTGCGCTCCTCCAGCGACTTGATGAGGGCATCCATCTCGCTCTGGGCTTCCTCGTCCTCCAGGTTCAGCAGCATACGGGTCTTGATGAACATCAGCTGGGCGGCCATGGTGATAAACTCGCTGGCCACCTCCAGATCCATCCGCTTGCGCTTTTCCAGATAATCCTGGTACTGCTCCAGTATCAGTGCGATGGGGATATCCTGTATCTCTATCTTATTTTTTCCCAGCAGGTACAGTATCAGATCCAGCGGCCCCTCAAAGTCTTCCAGCGGCTCGTCGCCCCGCGTCTGTACCACCTTTTCCAGCTTAAAAATCGGATCGTCCAAATCTACACCTCAAAACCGACCAGCCTGCACAGCAGGGTAAATGTCCAGCGTATGGCGCTGTTCAGCGCGTTGCTGCCGACACCCACGGAGATAACTACCAGCAGCACCAGCATACCGAAGCGTTCATAGCGCATGAGCCAGCTGTACGCCCGGTCCGGCAGCAGCACCGCCAGCACCTTTGAGCCGTCCAGCGGTGGGATAGGCACCAGGTTGAACAGCCCCAGGCCCACCGACAGCGACGCCGTATCCACCAGGAAGGAAAACCATGTACCGCTGAAGCTCCCCGTGGTCACCGCCCGCAGGAACTCGCCCCGGGCGATCAGCAGCAGCAAAAGCGCCAGCAGGAAGTTGGATACCGGCCCGGCCAGTGCCGTCAGCGCCATGCCCTGCTTGGGCTTCTTGAAATAGCTGGGGTCCACCGGCACCGGCTTGGCCCAGCCAAAGCCAGCCGCCACCATCATAATAAGACCCAGCCAGTCGATGTGCCGCAGGGGGTTCAGGCTCAGCCGGTGCGCCCGCTTGGCCGTAGGGTCGCCCAGTGCATAGGCTGCCAGGCCGTGGCACGTCTCATGTATGGTCAGGCACAGGAACACGGACGCCACGCGGAGCAGTATGCTCTCCAGCGAGCCGAAGTCCAGCGCGTTCCAAAGATTTGTCAAATATTGCAACAGCAGCGCCTCCGAGAGATAAAATGACAGCTTTCCTGCATTATAGCAGAAACCGGCCGGAAAGTCTACACCCATTGTCACCGTTCCGACCACTTTGTAACCATTTTGTATCCGTCTTTCCACCGGTTCGTAGCTTTTCTGTAAAGATACGTACCACTATATATGGTATGCTGTAAGCACAGAAGGAAACGAACATTCCCACACCATGAAAGGAGAACAACTACTATGGATAGAACGAAGCTCATCACCTCTCTGGTCATCCTGTGCCTCGCCTCCGCTGTGGCCGCATTTCTGATGCCGCCCGCCCACGGTGCGCTGCTCTCCTTCGTGAGCATCGCGTCGGCGGCTGTCATCGCTGTCCTCGCCGTTGTCACGCTGGTGCGGATGCTGATGCAGCGTCGCGCGTTTTGACATAGAGGGCGCAAGTCAACTGTGTTTATTGAAAGCAGGCAGTCAACCGGACCGTATGTAGGAAGCTGTCCATCATAGCCATGTGATCTCCCCCCTACCGCACATATCTGTTCCGTACCATATTATTTTCTCCCCAACTACGACCAACAAAGCGGCAGACCCGCAGGCAATGCCTGCGGGTCTGCCGCTTTTTATGACTGCCGATTTATCCCTTCAGCGCCGATACCGCCGCCCGGGCGGCCGCCGCCGCGTCCTCGGTGTATACGTCCGCGCCGATCTCATCGCAGAAGCTCTGGCTGATAGGCGCGCCGCCCACAAATATCTTCACCTGGTCCCGGATACCTGCCTCCCGGGCCAGCGTCACCACCCGGCGCATCTCGCCCATGGTGGTGGTCAGCAGGGATGAGCAGGCGATCACGCCGCAGTGCTGCCGCTTCGCCGTCTCCACGAACTGCTCCGGCGTCACGTCCACACCCAGGTCAATGACCTCTACGCCGCTGCCCTCCAGCATGATCTTCACCAGGTTCTTGCCGATGTCGTGCATATCGCCCCGGACGGTGCCGATACACGCCCGGCCCACCGTCTTGGCATTTCCGCCGGTCATCAGCGGCTTCAGCTCCCCCAGCGCCGCCGTCATGCACCGGGCGGCCATCAGCATCTCCGGCACGAAGGCCCGGTTGGCGGAGAATGCCTCGCCCAGATCATTCATGCCGCGGATCAGCCCGCCGGACAGGATCTCCTGCGGCGTCCGACCCTGCTCCAGCGCCTCCCGGCACAGCGCCAGCACCTTTTTCTGCTGTCCCTTTTCCAGCGCTGCGGCCAGGCGGGCCAGTACGTCGCCGTTCTCGACAGCGGCGCCCGCCGCCTGCCGCACGGCGACAGCCCGCACCCGGCGTGGCACCGACGGCAGATCGAACCGCGGCACGTGCAGCGCCCGGTTGTAGTCCGCGATGGCCCTGTCGATGTACTCATCCACGTGGGGATACACCGCCCCCGGCAGGCCATAGGTGATGGAGGGAATATAGTGCCCACCCGGGCAGCACCGCCGCAGGGTATCCATGGCATAGCCGTAGATCTCCTCCGGCGCGGCATCCGCCCGGTCGATGGCGGCGCCCATACCGCCCATCAGCACCAGCCGCCCGTGCAGCTTCTGCTGGAGAGCCGGTATATCGTTCTCCGGCAGTACGCCCTGCCACACCTGAATGCCGATCTCCGCCATGTCCTCCACAATCGGGACCAAATAGGAGTCCGCGTGATGTATGGCGATCACGCCCCGGGACCGGATGTAGCCGTAAAACCGCCGGTACGGCTCCTTGAAGAATTCCCGCCACATTTCCGGCTTCATGAACAGCGCATCCTTGGTGCCCCAGTCGTCGTGAGAGAAGATCACGTCCGGTCGTAAATTGTCGATGAGCAGCTTCACGTACAGCAGCCGATACGTGGTGATGTAGTCAATGAGCGCGTGCATCTCCTGTGGGTGCTCATACAGGTTCGTCAGCGTGTCCTCAAAGCCCATCAGGAAGTGGCACTGCTCGAAGATACCGGTACCCATAAAGCCCGCCAGCAGCTTCTCCTCCCCGCAGGCCGCCCGTGCCGCGGCGCGGCACGTCTCCCAGCCCTCCGTGCAGGCGGCGATGTCCGGCGCGTGCACCGTCTCCCGCCAATGGGTGATGTCCGGGCACACCGCCAGGCCGTCCGTGGTAACGGGCATAGGCCCCGGCGCGTCGGCAGGAAAGCTGATGGTGGTGCCCCACCGATCCCTGCTGACGGTCCCCCGCTTCCGGTTGCCCCGCAGATAGGTGTTGATGGGATCGTTCAGGCACATGTGCAGCGCCTCGTACTGGCACAGCTGGCGATCCGGCTGGCCATTGGGCTTCAGCAGCTCCAGAAAGTTCTCCTTGGGTGTCATCATATCATTTCACCTCTTCGGTATAGAGTAGGCATGATGTATACGTCATGGTCCGCGGTCCGTAGTTATATGACAGCCCGGACCGCAGGCACACGTCCCCCACCAGCAGGCCATAGGCCTCCATGGAGGACATCCGCTTGTCCGGGAACCGGCAGGGCCGGTCCGGGCAGGTACACCGGCGGCACACGGTGCACGCCCCCGCTGACAGGGGCAGGCAGTCCGGCAGCAGCAGCCGCGCCTGCCGCGCAAAGTCCGCAAAGGCCCGCTTGTGCCGCCGCTGGATCGCCTCCATCCCCTCGTAGTCGAAGTCGTCCGCCAGCGTCCCGGTGGTCTGCACCAGCACCCCGGCATCGAAGCGCCCCATGGCCGCCGCGGCATCCTTCAGCGTCCCACAGCCGGGCGGGCAGGCCCAGTTGGCGTTCCACTGTCCGCACCGGTCCGCCCGGCACATCTCCCGCACCTCCCGCCGGGGCGTCAGCGCGTTCATGTCCACTGGCGCGGCGTGGGAGAACCCGTTTTCCGCCGCCAGCGTCATCAGTTTCGTTCTCATGGCAAATCCTCTTGACAAAGCCTCCCCGGGCTGATAAAAGTAGTAGTGGAATTATTATAAAAAGGGGTGTTGCCCGTGTCAAGTATCCGCGTGACCCGCGGCGGAGATGTTTTTCGCCTCCCCTGCAATGATACCGATACCCTGCTGGCTCTGCTGCGCCGCGCCGGCTGTACCCTGCCCGCCGCCTGCGGCGGCCACGGCCGCTGCGGCAAATGCCGCGTCAGCGTCAACGGCGTGCCGCGTCTGGCCTGCCGTGTGGTGCCGGAGGACGGCGACGAGATCGTCCTCCCTCCCGCCGCCGGCGGGCGTATCCTCACCGAGACGCTGGATCCCCCCGCCGTCCCCACCGGCGAGACAGGCTGCGCCGCCGCCATCGACCTGGGCACCACCACCACGGCGCTGCGGCTGTACGACCTGGCCACCGGCCACGCCCTGGCTACCTGCGCCGACTGGACGGCTCTGGCCCCCTACGGCGCGGATGTCATCACACGCATCCAGTATACCATCGACCACCAGGACGGGCTCACCCGCCTGTCCTCCCTACTCTGCCAGCAGCTGAAGGCCCTGCTCACCCGGGCACTCTCCCAGGCCGGGCGGCAGCCCGCCGAGCTGAAGCGCACCGTGACCGCCGGCAACACCGTCATGCAGAGCCTGCTCGCCGGTGTATCCGTCCGCCCGCTGGCCGCCGCCCCCTTCTGCCCGGAGACCTTCTTCCGTCAAAGCTCCGGCCTCACGCTGCTGGACGCGCCGCTGTACTGCGTCCCCTGCGCGGCGGGCTTCGTGGGCGGCGATATCACCGCCGGCCTGCTGGCCTCCGGCCTTGCCCGACGCGCGGGCCATTTCCTGTTTCTGGACATCGGCACAAACGGCGAGATGGCCCTGGGCGGCATGGATGGCTTCACCTGCTGCGCCGTGGCCGCCGGCCCCGCCTTCGAGGGCGCGGGCATCGCCTGCGGTATGCTGGGCGTGGACGGTGCGGTCAGCCGCGTCCGGTACAGCGACGCCTTCAAGATGAACGTCATCGGCGGCGGCGAGGCAGCCGGTCTCTGCGGCTCTGGTCTCATCGACCTGACGGCCCTCCTGCTGCGCCTGGGCGTCATTGACGAAGGCGGCCGTCTCCTACCGCCGGAAGACGCGCCTGAGGCGTTCCGCCGCTATTTGACCCGTGACGAAAACGGCTGCGGCGTCTTCCACTTGACCGACCGGGTGTATCTCACCGCCGCTGATGTCCGGGCGCTGCAGCTGGCCAAGGCAGCGGTGGCCGCCGGCGTGCAGATACTGCTGGCGCAGCAGGGGCTGACCCTTTCCGCGCTGGACGGTCTGTACCTATCCGGCGGCTTTGGGATGTACCTTGACCCCGCCAGCGCCGCGGCCATCGGTATGCTCCCCCGTCTCCCCGCCGCCAAACTCCACAGCGTAGGCAACGCCGCCCTCTCCGGCGCGGCACAGCTGGCCCTGCGGGGTGATATGTCCGCCGCGGACGGCATCGTCAACCGTCTCACCTATCTCGAGCTCTCCGGGCGTCCCGACTTCGCCGACGCCTTTGCCAAAAACATTCCCCTAAGACCCATGCAATGGAGGTAACACCTATGGAGCTTCGTTTCCCTCTGATTCTGGACGGTGCCACCGGCACCGAGCTGCAAAAGCGCGGCTATACAGGCGACGTCTGCGCCGAGCAGTGGACGCTGGACCATCCGGACGCCATCATCGACATCCAGCGCGGCTATGTGGCCGCCGGCAGCCAGGTGGTCTACACCCCCACCTTCGGTGCCAACCGCCGCAAGCTGGAGGAGTCCGGCCTGTTCAACTGCACCGCCGACTACAACCGCCGTCTGGCGGAACTGTCCGCCCAGGCGGTGCAGGGCAAGGCCCTGCGGGCAGGCGATATGTCCCCCACCGGCGCGTTCCTCGCCCCGCTGGGCGACGTGTCCTTCGAGGAGCTGGTGGACATCTACACCGAGCAGGCCGCCGGTCTGGAACGCGCCGGCGTAGACCTGTTCGTCATCGAGACCATGATGACCCTCTCCGACGCCCGTGCGGCGGTGCTGGCCGTCCGCAGCGTCAGCGACAAGCCTATCTTCGTCACCTTCACCTGTGACGAAAACGGCCGCAGCGTCTCCGGCACCGACATCACCGCGGCGCTGGTGGTCCTGCAGGGCATGGGCATCGACGCCTTTGGCCTGAACTGCTCCGCCGGCCCGGAGCAGATGCTTCTCCAGCTGAAGCGCCTGCGGGAATACGCCCGGGTGCCCCTGATCGCCAAGCCCAATGCCGGAATGCCCATCATCGAGAACGGTGAGACGGTCTACCGCTGCACCGGCGAGGAATTCACCGCCCTGGTACCGGAATTCCTGGCCGCCGGCGTGGCCGTGTTCGGCGGCTGCTGCGGCACCACCGCCGCGCATATCGCAGCCCTGGCCCGGGCACTGGACGGCGCGGTCATCACGCCGCCGGCCCCGCAGCACACGAACGAGCTGCCCGCCGCCACGGAAAAGCTGCCCTTCCCCCTGCCTGTCGATGTCTCCTGGCACACCGTCATCGACCTGACCGGCGACGCGGAGGAGACACTCACCGCCGCGCTGGACAGCGGTGAGACGGTCCTGGCCCTGCGCATCGCCTCCTGGGACGATGTACAGGCCCTGGCGGACTACCAGTATATGCTCACCAAGCCGGTATGCTTCGTCTGCGATGATGACCAGCTGCTGGAGGCTGCCCTCCGGGCCTATCAGGGCCGCGCCCTGTACGACGGCGCCCTGCCGGAGGACACGCTCCTGCCCCTGTGCGCCAAATATGGTCTCCTGCTGTAAAAAAACAAGGCCCCCGCGGGCCTTGTTTTTTATTCCTTTTTCCCGGTACAGCCGCCGCAGCTCCCGCCGCAGCCAGAACAGCCGGCGCATCCGCCGTTTTTCCGCGCCCGCCGCGCACTACGCAGGGCCAGCACACCGCACAGCGCCACCAGTGCCAGCAGCACCCAGTCCATCCAGCTCATAGCAGCAGCCCTCCCACAGCGTAAGCGATGTACGCCGCCAGCCACGCCACTACGCATTGCAGCAGCACCACGCCCACCGTTTTGATGCGGGAGCCCAGCTCACGCCGTATGGTGGCCACCGCCGCTATACAAGGGGTATACAGCAGCGTGAACACCAGAAAGCTAATGGCACTGCGCGTGGTGAACAGCGACGTGATGGCCGCGTTCCCCAGCAGCACCTGCAGCGTACTGACCACCGACTCCTTGGCGATAAATCCGGAGATCAGCGCCGTGGCACAGCGCCAGTCACCAAATCCCAGCGGCCTGAACAGCACCGCCAGCCACTGGCCGATCAGCGCCAGCAGACTGTCCGCGCTGTCCGTGACCACATTGAGCCGCGTGTCAAAGCTCTGTAGGAACCAGATGACCACCGTGGCCAGGAAGATCACGGTGAAGGCCCGCTGCAAAAAGTCCTTGGCCTTCTCCCACAGCAGCAGCCCCACGCTTTTAGCGGAGGGCATACGGTAGTTGGGCAGCTCCATGACAAAGGGCACAGGCTTGCCCCTGAAGGCGGTCCCCTTCATCACCAGCGCTGCCAGAATACCCACCACGATACCCAGCACATACAGGGAGATCATCACCAGCGCCTTGTGGTCGGTGAAGAACGCGGCGGTAAAAAAGCCATAGATGGGGATCTTGGCCGAGCAGCTCATATAGGGCGTCAGCAGAATGGTCATCTTCCGATCCCGGTCCGAGGATACCGTGCGGGTAGCCATGATAGCCGGCACCGAGCAGCCGAAGCCGATCAGCAGCGGTACGATGCTCCGCCCGGACAGGCCGATCTTCCGCAGCAGCTTGTCCATGACAAAGGCCACCCGGGCCATATAGCCGGTATCCTCCAGAATGGACAGGAAGAAAAACAGCGTCACGATAATGGGCAGGAATGACAGCACGCTGCCCACACCGGCGAAGATACCGTCAATAATAAGGCTGTGCACCACCGGGTTGATGCCGTAGGCGGTCAGCGCCCCGTCCACGCCGGCGGTCACGTAGTCGATACCCAGCGCCAGCAGATCGCTTAGCCCCTGGCCAATAACATCGAACGTCAGCCAGAAGATCAGCAGCATCACGCCGAAGAATACCGGCAGCGCCGTGTATTTCCCCGTCAGTACCCTGTCCCAGGCCACGCTGCGCTTGTGTTCCTTGCTCTCATGGCACTTGACCACCGCGTCGGCGGTGACCTGCTCGATGAACGTATACCGCATATCCGCCAGCGAAGCGTTGCGGTCCAATCCGTTCTCCGTCTCCATCTGCACGATGCAGTGCTCCAGCAGCTCCCTCTCGTTCTGATCCAGCACCAGCCGGTCCGCCATATCCCTGTCGCCCTCAATGAGCTTCGTGGCGCAGAACCGGGGCGGCAGACCCAGCCGCTCAGCGTGGTCCTCGATCAGATGCACCACCGCATGGACGCACCGGTGCACCGGCGAATTCGCCGCGCAGAAGTCATAGACCTTGGGCAGCACCCGGTTTTTCGCCGTCTCCACCGCCCGGTCCATCATCTCGGACACACCCTCGCCCTTGGCGGCGGTAATGGGCACCACGGGAATGCCCAGGTCGTCGGACAGCTTCTGCACGTCGATGGTGCCGCCGTTGGCGCGCACCTCGTCCATCATGTTCAATGCCAGCACCATAGGCACCCGCAGCTCCAGCAGCTGCAGTGTCAGGTACAGGTTGCGCTCGATGTTGGTGGCATCCACGATATTGATGATGCCGTCCGGCTTCTGGTTCAGTATGTAGTCCCGCGTGACGATCTCCTCCTGGGTATAGGTCCGCAGGGAGTAGATACCCGGCAGGTCCACCACGGTGCACTCCTTGTGCTCCCGTACCTCTCCGGATTTCTGGTCCACCGTCACGCCGGGGAAATTCCCCACGTGCTGGTTGGAGCCGGTCAAAGCATTGAACAGCGTAGTCTTGCCGCAGTTTTGGTTGCCCGCCAATGCAAAGATCATACGCGATCCCTCTTTTCCACGGTGATCTGTCGGGCGTCCTCCACCCGCAGCGTCAACTCATAGCCCCGCACGTGTATCTCGATGGGATCCCCCATAGGGGCCACCTTCCGCAGTGTCACCAGCGTCCGTGGCGTCAGTCCCATATCCAGCAGACGGCAGCGCAGTGCGCCCTCCCCGCCCACAGCGGTGATGACGCCGCTGTCGCCAATCTTCAGTTCATTCAGTGTCATAGTGCGTTACCTCAACAGCCTATCTGTATTGTGTGGTATGATGTTAGCACAGGCTAACCGCTCTGTCAAGAAACACCCGACATTGTAACGACAGTTAAATATATTTAACTTTCACTTGCTTTTACGCCAGTCGTGTGTTATCCTTCAGTTAGAGTACTCTAAGTAGCAAAGGAGGTACCGCCGTGGTATTACAGGAATCCGGCGAGATGTATCTGGAGAGCATCCTGGTCCTGATTCGTCAGGGGAAGGCCGTCCGTTCCATCGACATCGTGGACTATATGGGCTACTCCAAGCCCAGCGTCAGCCGCGCCGTTGGCCTGCTGAAGGCCGGGCAGTATATCGACGTAGACGACGGCGGCTACATCACCCTCACCGCCGCCGGGCGCGAGGTAGCCGAAAAGATCTACGAGCGCCACACGGTCCTCACGGACTTTCTCCGCCGCCTGGGTGTGGACGAGGCCAGCGCTGCCGAAGACGCCTGCCGCATGGAGCACGTCATCAGTGACGCTACCTTCCAGGCCCTGAAGCGTCATCTTGCATCCCCCCAATAACCGCTGAACAAGCCGCCCTCCGGCGGTTCCTTTCACACAAAAGCCTCCCCCGGTTTCGCCGGGGGAGGCTCATTCTCCGCCTCCGGCCAAGCCGGGGGCCTTGCCTTTTCAGTTGCTGTTGGCGCTGTACAGCCCCGCTGCGTCGTCCAGCGGCACGGAGAACGTCACCGTCTGCGCCTCAGTGTGGGCGCCGGCCTTCTCCATGATGGACTGCATGATGGCCGCCCGCTTATCGGCGGAGGTCACCAGGAAGATCATCTCCCGTTCCTCCGAGATGGCCATGCCGAAGAACTTGTTGGTGTTCCCCGCGTCGGTAGCCCGGGCGTGAATGACCGTACCGCCCCGCGCGCCGGCGGCGGAGGCCGCCTCCATCACCGCGTCGGTGTACCCGGTATTGGTGATCGCCACGATCAGCTGATACGCGTTCTCGTTCATCTGCTCTTCCTCCTTCACAGTCATATCCGGCTGCGCGTCGCTTTTGCCGGAGATCAGATAGTTCAGCGCCGTCCTTCCGCCCACGCTGCTCAGGTGCAGGCACACGGCGATACCGCTGCCGGGCCGGTCGATCCGCATGGTGTCCACCAGCTCCCGCATCAGCACCTCCTTGACAGCCAGCGTCACCACGGAGAACATCACGGACTTCTCCGTAGCCTCCAGGCCCAGATAGCTCAGCACGTCGTTGCTGGCGGTGCCCCGTCCCAGGGCGGTGAACACCACCGGCGCGCCGAAAGCCCGGTAGAAATCCAGAAAATGCGTGGCGCCCATGACCCGGTTGGTGATGGTGATCATCAGATACAGACGGTTCTTGGTTGTTTCAGACATATCTCCACCTCCTCAGCACAGCTCGATAAGCTCCTCCACCGCCACAGGCGCGGCAGGAGCAGGTGCGCGGCGCAGCTTTCTCTGATAGCTCAGGCCCAGCAGCTGTATGGTCACCAGCGGCGTCATGGCCACCATCGCCACCACACCGAAAGCGTCCGTCACCAGATTGCCGCCCACAGCGTCGCAGGCGCCCAGGGCGAAGGGCAGCAGGAACGTAGCCGTCATGGGTCCGGAGGCCACGCCGCCGGAGTCGAAGGCCACGGACGTAAAGATCTGCGGCACCACGAAGCTCAGCGCCAGACTCAGCACATAGCCCGGCACCAGGAACCACATGATGGAGATACCCGTCAGCACCCGGATCATAGCCAGCCCCAGCGAGATGGCCACGCCCACAGACAGCGCCAGGTTCATGGCGTGAGCCGGGATGGAACCGGCGGTGATCTCCTCCACCTGCTTGTTCAGCACATGGACAGCCGGCTCCGCCTGTACGATGAAATAACCGATGACCATAGCAATGGGGATAAGTATCCAATTATAGGTATGGCTGGCGATGCTGCCGCCCAAAAAGCTGCCCACGGGCATAAAGCCCACGTTCACGCCCATCAGGAAGATGGTCAATCCTATGTACACATACACCAGACCGATGACCATGTGCAGTATCTCCTTGCGCTTGAGTCTGCGGGTCACCAGCTGGAACAGGATCAGGAAAGCGCCGATAGGCAGCAGCGCCGATGCCGTCTCCTTCAGATAGTGAGGTATCTCGCTGAGATACAGATCGAACATCTCCACCGTGTCCTTGGCATCCGGCATGACCGCCGCGGTGTAAGCGCTTCCGTCCGGCTTATACAGCAATCCAAGGATCAGCACCGTGATGATCGGCCCGATAGAGCACAGCGCCACCAGGCCGAAGCTGTCGCCCCCTGCCTGCTTGTCGCTTCGCACGGCACACACGCCCACGCCCAGCGCCATGATGAACGGCACCGTCATGGGTCCGGTGGTCACACCGCCGGAGTCAAAGGCCACCGCCCAGAAATCCGGCGACACGAACATCGCCAGCGTGAACACAATGGCGTAAAACCCGATCAGCAGCCACCGCAGCTGGATACCCAGCACGATACGCAGCAGGGCGATGACCAGGAACACACCCACGCCCACCGCCACGGACCAGATGATCACGTTGTTCTCGATGGCCGGTACCTGGTTGGCCAGCACCTGCAGATCCGGCTCCGCCACGGTAATGATCATGCCGATGAGGAAACCCACCACCGTGATGATCCACACCTTCTTTCGCCGTGTGATCTCGGAGCCTACCGCCTGTCCCAGCGGGATCATGGACATCTCCGACCCCAGCGTGAACAGTCCCATGCCGGCGATCAGCATCACGCCGCCCAGCAGGAACGCCACCATGGCGTTGTTGGGCACCGGCGCAATGGTGAAGCACAGCACCAGCACGATCAGCATCACCGGCAATACCGATGTCAGTGACTCGTGCAGCGGTTTTTTGAATACAGCAAAGACGTTTTCCGCCTTCTGCCGTTTTTTACGCAGTCTCGCCTGCTCGTCCTGAATAGTCCTGTGGCTCAAGTCTACCTTCCTTTCCTCGTCCTCCATAGCCTATACCAAAAAGCGGCGCATCTGTCCGTATCGGGCAGACACGCCTCCGCATCTTAACAGGTATATTGTACCATATGTTCACTTTTGGCACAACCCCGCCGCTGTTAATAATGTGTGAAGATTGCACCGGGTTTTTTACGCCGTTTTCTCCACCAGCGCCGCCGCGTGGGCCGCCATGCCCTCGCCGCTGCCGGTAAAACCCAGCCCCTCCTCCGTCGTCGCCTTCACAGAAACGCGTCCCGCGTCCAGTCCCATGGCCGCCGCCAGTCTCTCCCGCATCTCCGGGATATAGGATGCCAGCTTCGGCGCCTGCGCCGCCACCGTAGCGTCCACATTCACAATGGTCCAGCCCGCCTCCGCCAGCACCGCCGTCACCTGCCGCAGCAGCGCCGTGCTGTCCGCCCCGGCGTAGCGCGCATCGCTGTCCGGAAACAGCTTGCCGATGTCCCCCAGCGCCGCCGCACCCAGCAGGGCATCCATCACCGCGTGGGTCAGCACATCCGCGTCGGAGTGCCCCAGCAGCCCCTTCTCAAAGGGCACCGTCACCCCGCCCAGCACCAGGGCGCGGCCCGGTACCAGCCGGTGTACGTCATAGCCGTATCCAATGCGCAGATCCGTCATGCTCTGTTCTCCCTCTCCCGCAGGAATGCCTCTGCCATGGTCAGGTCCTCCCGCGTGGTGATCTTGATGTTCTCCCGCCAGCCGGGGGCAAGCCATACCTCCTTGCCCAGCCGTTCCACGGCGGAGCAGTCGTCCGTGATGTCCGCCCCGGCCTGAATAGCCGACTGCAGAGCAGCCTTCAGGATGTTCGCCTGAAACACCTGTGGTGTCTGTACGGCGTACAGCGTTTTCCGGTCCGGCGTGGACTGCACCAGCCCCGCCATATCCGCCACCTTCACCGTGTCCGTCACCGGCAGCGCCGGTGCGGCGGCATAGGTCCGCTGTCCCAGCCGCACCATGTCGTCCACCTGCTCCGGCAGGATCAGCGGCCGCGCGCCGTCATGCACCGCCAGCAGCTCGCAGCTGTCGCCGGCCGCCAGCGCCGCCAGCAGCACCGACTGAGTGCGGCTCCCGCCGCCCTCCACCACGCGCAGCGGCGTTTTGACATTCGCCCCGGCACACAGGGCCGCGATCTCCTCCAGGCGTTCCGGGCTTACCGCCACCACGATCTCGTCGATCAGCGCCGCCTCATCCAGCGCCCGCAGCGTCCGCAGCAGCACCGGCACGCCGCACAGCGGCGCCGTCAGCTTATCCGTGCCGCCCATGCGCTCAGAGCGCCCCGCGGCAGGCACCAACGCCGCGCAGCGGGGGTGCCGTTCCTTTTTCCGGTTTAACAGCTTGTCAAAGAGCTTCCCCATCGTCATTCACACGCTCCCGTCATCACCGCGCCATCCAGCAGACGCTCCGCCTCTTGGTATCCGATCTCCCGCACCATCGCCAGCTCCGACAGCAGTATCTCCTTGGCACTGTGCAGCATTTTTCTCTCTCCGGTGGACAGTCCCCGCGCCGCCTCCCGCCGCATCAGGGACTTGACCACCCGTGCCACCTCCGTCAGGTCGCCGCTTTTCAGCCGCGCCATGTTCTCCCTGTAGCGGCGGTTCCAGTTGCGCTCCTCCTCCACCGTCAGCGATGGGATGGCCGAGAGCACCGCGTCCATCCTCTCCCGATCGTACAGCAGCCGCACGCCGATGGCCTCGCAGTTATCAGTGGGCAGCTTCAGTACCAGTCCGCTGACGGCCTGGCGAAATACATAGTACGTCCGCGCCGCGCCGTACAGCAGCTCCTCCGTCACGTTCTCGATAACGCCCGCCCCATGCATGGGGTGCACCACCCGCTGACCGATACCGTACATACCGCCGCCTCCCTTCCTGCTGTTCTTGTAGAAAATTATACCGTATTCCCCCACTTTTTACAAGGGATTTCCGTATCTTTCCCGTAAAAAGCACGGTCCCAGGCAGTGCCTGGGACCGTGCTTTTCCGTTATCTCGCCTCGTACAGTGCCTTGCAGGCCCGGTACATCTCGTAGCAGTCCACCTTGGCCACCACCTCGAAGGGCGCGTGCATGCTCAGCACCGGCACGCCGGCGTCCAGCGTGGCGATGTTCCGGTTGGCCATATACTGTGCCACCGTCCCGCCGCCGCCGGCATCGATCTTGCCCAGCTCGCAGATCTGCCACCGCACGCCCGCGCCGTCCAGCACCGCGCGCACATAAGCCACCGTCTCCGCGTTGGCGTCCGAGGAACCGGACTTGCCCCGCGCGCCGGTGTACTTGCAGATACCCACGCCGTAGTTGACGAAGGCCGCGTTCTTCTTCTCGTACACATCGGCAAAGTTGGGGTCATAGGCCGCCGTCACGTCGGCGGACAGGCAAAAGGCGTTCTCAAAGCACGCCTTCAGCGGCACGTTCTGGCCGTCGCACAGGTCAGACATAAAGGCGTCAAAGGCCGCGGACTGCATACCTGTCACGCCCATAGAGCCGATCTCCTCCTTGTCCGCCAGCACGCATACCGCCGTCTTGTCCGGCGTTTCGATATCCAGCAGCGCCCGCAGCGCCGCGTAGCCGCACACCCGGTCATCGTGACCGTAGGACCCGATCATGCTGCCGTCAATACCGATGTCCACCGCCTCCGCGGCGGGAACAGCCTCCAGCTCCGCGGAGGCGAAGTCGCTCTCCGTGATGCCGTACTTGTCGTGCAGCCGCTTCATCACGTGCAGCTTCACCCGGTCCTTGTCCTCGCTGTCCCCGATGGGCCGGCTGCCCACCAGCAGGTTCAGCGTCTCGCCGGGCACCGCCTCGTTCAGGGGCTTCCGGCCCTGTTCGCCGCCCAGATGGGGCAGCAGGTCCGTGATGACCAGCTGGGGCTCACCCGCCTCGCCGATGCACACGTCTACCACGCTGCCGTCCTTCTTGGCCACCACGCCCCGCAGCTGCAGGGGGATAGTCACCCACTGGTACTTGCGGATACCGCCGTAGTAGTGGGTCTTGAAATATGCCATCTCGCTGTCCTCATACAGCGGCGTGGGCTTCAGATCCAGCCGCGGCGAGTCGATATGCGCCGCCGCGATCTGCGCGCCCTCGGCCAGGCTCTCCTTACCGATGACCGCCAGCATCAGCCCCTTGCCCCGGTTGCAGGTGTACACCTTATCCCCGGCCTTCAGCGCCATGCCGCGTCTATACTGCACAAAGCCCTTCGCCTCCGCCGCGGCGATAGCCGCCCGGGCGCTGAGCCGTTCAGTCTTTCCCGCGTTCAGGAAGGCCTTGTAGTCCGCGCAGTACGCCTCCATCTCCGCCAGCTGCGCCTCGTCCAGCGTATCATACCCGTTCTTGTCATTCCGAAGCAGCTGCTCCCGCAGCGCCTTCATTTCCTCGCTCATGCTCGTTCCTCCTTCAATATCGTCTCCAGCGCCTGCCGTGCCTTTTCCGTAAAGGCCGCCGCGCTGCCGCAGTCGTTCACCAGCACGTCCGTGCACCGGGCCCGGTAAAATGCCTCATCCTTCTGTGCCCGCACCCGCAGCCGCGCGTATTCCTCCGGTATGCCGTCCCGCGCCATGATGCGCGCCACCCGCGTCTCCGCCGGCGCGATCACCGCCACCGTCCGGCGGCACAGTCCGTCCAGTCCGCTTTCGATCAGGTTGATGGCATCGATGCCCACCACCGCCGCGTCGCTCTCGTCCATCCGCCGCCGCAGCTCTCGGGGCAGCCGCGCATAGATGATCCCGTTCAGCGTCTCCAGCGCCGCCGGATCGCCGAATACGAGGTTCCCCAGCTTCTGCCGGTCCAGACCGCCGTCCGCCGCGAACACCGGGCCGAACGCCCCGGTGATGGCCTCCCGCAGCGCTCCGTCCGTCCGCAGCAGCTCATGGTAGATGGCGTCGCAGTCCAGTACCAGCCCGCCCAGCTGCTCCAGCGCCCGCAGGGCACAGGTCTTGCCCGCGCCGGTGGGCCCCGTGAAGCCGATGACCATCGGCGACGCGTCCACCGTGTGGAACCCCGCCGCCTTTTTCAGCCGGTTGCTCACCGCCAGTCCCAGTCCCGCCTCGTCCGGGCACTGGGCATAGATGGCCGTCACCTCCGTCTCGTCGAAGGTCCGCAGCGCGTCGAACACGCGCTGTGCCTGGGCCAGCTTGTCTCCTGCCGGTCCCAACCGATGTACAATGTGCCCCGCGAACAGCGGCGCGTACTCGTCAAAGCAGATGACCCCGGCCCCCGCCGGCAGGTGCGCCGCGATGTATGCCGCGCTTCGCCGCGGCGCGCCCGTCACCACCGTCACGGCAGCCCGGGGCGCGTAGTGCCGGTACTTCATTCCCGGTGCCTTGGCCTTCTCCCCGTCGGACAGCTTCTGCCGCACGGCCTTGTCCACGGCCACCTCCCCCAGCACCGCCTCCAGTGCCTCCAGCGGCAGTCCGCCGGGCCGCAGCAGCCGGGGTGGCTGCACCGTCAGATCGATAATAGTGCTCTCTACGCCTACGGCGCAGGGCCCGCCGTCCACGATGCCGTCGATCTTGCCCATCATGTCCTCCATCATGTGCCGCGCACAGGTGGGGCTGGGCCGTCCGGAGGTATTCCCGCTGGGCGCCGCCACCGGCGTATCCGCTGCCGCGATAATGGCCCGCGTCACCGGATGGTCCGGGCAGCGGACGCCCACGGTGTCCAACCCGCCGGTGGTCCGCAGGGGCACGCAGTCGCGCCGGGGCAGGATCATGGTCAGCGGCCCCGGCCAGAACCGTTCCGCCAGCGCATAGGCCGTGTCAGGGATATCCACACAGCAGCGTTCCAGCCAGCCCGCGTCCGGCACGTGCAGGATCAGCGGGTTGTCCTGTGGCCGTCCCTTAGCCTCGAAAATACGGCGCACCGCGTCCTCGTTGAGCCCGTCGGCTCCCAGGCCGTATACCGTCTCCGTGGGGATACCCAGCAGGCCGCCCCGGCGAAGGATCGCCGCCGCCTCCGCGATGGCGTTTTTGTCCGTTTCCGGATGGAATATGATGGTCTCCATCACCCGAACCTCGTTTCTTCTGCTCTTTTATTCCGCCGCAGCGGCAAAACTCCTCTTTTTACAGTCCCAGGTCCTCGCCCACGAGAATGACCTTGATGCGCTCATGCACCATAGAGTTCCGCGTCACCACCACATAGGAACAGATGCAGTCCGGACTGGTGCAGTCGCCGCACTGTCCGGTCAGGCCGCAGGGCGTCTTGATACCGAACCGCTGCGCGTTGGCCGGCGCGGCGATGTTCCGGGCGCGGGCAATGGCGTCGTCCAGCGTGCCCAGCACCTTGTTCATACCGGCGATGACCACCACCTGCCGGGGTCCATAGCACATGGCCGCCACCCGGTTGCCCATGCCGTCGATGTTCACCAGCTGCCCGTCCTTGGAGATGGCGTTGCTGCTCATCAGGAACGTGCCGCAGCTCAACGCCTGGTGCATCAGCGCCTGCTTCTCTGCCGGGTCCTTAGCGGTATCCCGGTCGATGAGGGTATAGCCCTCCTGCGCCAGCCGCTGCTTTAGCCCCAGCTCGTCCACGGTCATCACACCGCCCCAGGATACACTGTCCGTCTTTGGGATCAGCTCCAGCGCCTTCTCCACGGCCTCGGCAGCGGTGGAACAGTAATAGGCGTCAAAGTGCCGCTTCTTCATAGCCTCCACCGTCTTGGGGCCGGACAGGTCATACATTTTCTTCTTATTCTCGTTCATGGTCAACTCTCCTTTCCCTCCTGCAGCCGTTGGGCCTGGTCGTTCAGGGTCAGCGCATCGATCATACCGTCCAGATCACCGTTGATGATGGCCGCAATGTTGAAGTTTTTATTGTCTCCCGTCAGCCGATGATCCGTGACCCGGTTCTGCGGGAAATTATACGTTCTGATCTTGCCGCTTCTGTCGCCGGTGCCCACCTGGCTCTTCCGTGTGGCGGCGATGGCAGCGTTCTGCTTCTCCTGCTCTGCCTCGTACAGCTTCGAGCGCAGGATCTTCATGGCCCGATCCTTGTTCTTATACTGGCTGCGCTCATCCTGGCACTCCACCACCACGCCCGTGGGCAGATGGGTGATACGTATGGCGCTCTCCGTCTTGTTCACGTGCTGTCCCCCCGCGCCGGAGGAACGGAACGTGTCGATCTGCAGGTCCTTGGGGTCGATGGAAAACTCCACCTCCTCCGCCTCGGGCATCACCGCCACCGTGGCGGCGGAGGTCTGGATGCGCCCGGAGGACTCCGTCTCCGGCACCCGCTGTACCCGGTGTGTCCCAGCCTCGAATTTCAGCCGCGACCAGGCGCCCGCGCCCTCGATCTCGGCGCTGACCTCCTTCACGCCGCCCAGCTCCGTCATGTTCTCACTGACGATGCTCAGCGTCCAGCCCCGGCGCTCGGCGTACATGGTGTACATCCGCAGCAGGTCGGCGGCGAATAGTGCGCCCTCCTCCCCGCCGATACCGGCCCGTATCTCCAGTATCACGTTTTTCTCGTCGTTGGGATCCCGCGGCAGCAGCAGCCGCTTCAGCTCCTCCTGCAAGCGCTCCATATCCCCCTTCGCCCCAGCCAGTTCCTCCTGTGCCAGAGCCCGCAGCTCCGGGTCAGACAGCATCTCCTCCGCCTCCCGGGCGGTGTCCTGCGCCCGCAGATACGCCTGCCAGCATTCCACCACCGGCGTCAGCTCCTTCTGCTCCCGGCGCAGCGCCGTCAGCTTCTCCCGGTCCGTATACACCGCCGGGTCTGCCAGCTGCTGCTCCACCTCTGTCAAATGCGCCGCAAGGGCGCTCAGTTTCTCCTGCATGGCCCGTCCTCAGCCGTTCTCCAGCAGGCGGCGCACATTCTGGATAAAGTCGTTCCGCCAGAACTCATACCCCTCGCTGTCCGGCCGCAGCGACACCGCTAACCGATGGGCCTGCCCGGTATACATATCCATCTGGTCATAGACCTCCTCACTGCGCTGGGTGGTGCTCCGCGTGACCACATAGGCCACGTTTTCCATCTCCAGTCCCCGCCGCTTCAGCAGCGCGCGAATGGGGCTGGCGCACCGCCCCGCCCACACTGGACTACCCACGATCACCAGTTTGTACGCGCCCAGCGGCTTCTCCGTCTCAAAGGGCTGCAGGGGCCGGGTGGATGTCTTCATGGCGTCCATACCGCAGCGCATATATCCCCGCCAGCCGCTGCGGTCGCAGTCGTCGGTGATGGCTGTGATCTCCGCGCCCAGCGCCTCGGCGATCTCCTTGACCGCCCGGCGTGTATGCCCGGTCCGGGAATAGTAAATGCACAAAATATCACTCATGTTATCGCTCCTCCTGTTCCTCGGCCTGCAGGCTCAGTTCTTCCCAGCGCTCCATCTCCTGCTCCAGCCGCTTCTGCACGTCCTGCTGTTCCTGATACAGCGCGTTCAGCTTCTCCGCGTCGCAGGCGTTCTCCGCCATTTCCGCCTCCAGCCGCGCGCTGTCCGCCTCCAGCCTGGCGATAGCCGTCTCGCAGATGGTCAGCTGCTTTTTCGCCGCCTGCTGGGCCCGGTTGCCCCGGCTGCCGTTCTTTTTCGGCGCAGCGGACTGTACCTGTACCGCGGCCGCCGCGGCGGCGTGCTCCTCCTCCTTGGCCTGCCGGTACTGTGCAAAGCCCATGGGATAGTCCGTGATGACGCCCCCGGCCAGCTCCCACACACGGGTGGCGAACCGGTTGATGAAATACCGGTCGTGGCTCACGAACAGCAGCGTCCCGTCGAAGGCCTCCACCGCCTGCTCCAGCCACTCCCGCGAGTCGATATCCAGATGGTTCGTCGGCTCGTCCAATATCAGCAGATTGATGCTCTCGTCCATCAGCATGCACAGCCGCAGGCGGCTCAGCTCGCCGCCGGACAGCACGCTGACGCTCTTGAACACATCCTCTCCGGTGAACTGATACGCCGCCAGCCGGTTCCGCGCCGACTGCGGCGTGATGTCCAGCTCATAGAGCATCGTGTCCAGTATGGACCTCTCCGGGTGCTCGAAGTGTATCACCTGCGGCAGATACGCCGCCTTCACCGCCGGCCCCAGCCGTATAACGCCGCTGTCCGGGCGCTCGCTGCCGGTCAGCATATTCAGCAGCGTGGTCTTTCCCGTGCCGTTCTCGCCCAGCAGGGCGATGCGCTCGCCCCCCTCGCACCGCAGATACACATCCTCAAACAGCCGCTTCTCGCCGAAGGCCTTGCTGACGCCCTTGATCTGCAATACCTCGTCGCCCTTGAACTCCCGGCTCTGGAAGCGCGCCTCCAGCTTCCGCGCCTTTGTGGGCTTCTCCGTGGTCCGCATACGCTCGATGCGCTTCTCCATGCTGAAGGCCCGCTTGTGCAGCGCGTCGTTGCCCATGAAGGCCCACAGGTGCATCTGCTCCGCCGCCTTTTCCAGCTGCGCGATCTTCGCCTGCTCCTTCAGGTACTGCTTCATGCGCTCCTGATACCGCCGTTCCTTCTCGATGGCATAAAAGCTGTAATTTCCGCTGTAAAACTCCGCTTTTCCGTCCTGTACCTCGATGATCCGCGTCACGGTCCGGTCCAGGAAATACCGGTCATGGCTGATGGTCAGCACCGTGCCCCGGAACCTCCGCAGATACCCCTCCAGCCACTCCGTGGCCTGCAGGTCCAGATGGTTCGTGGGCTCGTCCAGCAGCAGGATGTCCGTATCCTCCAGAATGAGCCGTCCCAGGTTCACCCGGGTCTTCTCTCCTCCGGACAAACACGCGAATTCCCGCTGCCGCATTTCCCTCGGGATGCTCAGGCCGTTGGCCACCTTGTTCACCGCCGTCTCCGTGTCCCAGCCGCCCAGTCCCTCGAATTTGGCATTCAGCTCGCCGTACCGCCGCAGCGTATCCGCGCCGCTGTCCCCCTGCTCCATCCGCAGGGCCAGCGCATCCATCTCGTCCTTCATCCGAAACATCCGCGCGAAGGCCGTCTGCAAAACGTCCTCCACCGTGTACCCCTCCGGATACACGGGGATCTGCGAGATCAGTCCCACCCGCCGTCCGGCGGCGATCTGTACCTCGCCCTCGTCCGGCTCCAGCTCCCCGGTGAGCATACGGAACACCGTGGTCTTTCCGGCGCCGTTCCGCCCCAGCAGTCCCACGCGCTCCCCGCTGTCCACCTGAAAGCTCAGTCCGTCCAGTATTCTCTTTTCCAGATCAAAGGACTTCACCAGCCCTGTAACGCGAATGTCGACCATTTACTCTTTCTCTAATTCCTTTACGATGTTCTCAAAATGCATGGCGCGGGACGCCTTCACCAACACCGCCGTCCCCGGCGTGAACCGCGCCCGTACAGCGGGCAGCGCCTCCTCCACGCCGGCGAACCACTGCGCCTCCGGATCTGTCTCGGTCAGGGCCTTCATCTTCTCCCCCACCGCCACGGTCTCGATGCCCAACTCCCGGCACAGCGTCCCCATATCCCGGTGGGCCTGGGCCGTCAGCGCGCCCAACTCACCCATGTCGCCCAGCACCGCCAGGCGCTTTTTCTGCCGGCTGGCAGCCAGCATACGGATGCCCTCCGCCATGGACTGCGGATTGGCGTTGTAGCAGTCGTCGATGACCAGCCGATCCCCGTCCATACGGATCAGGTGCATCCGGCTCCCTACCGGCGCATAGGCCGCCGTCCCCGCGGCGATCTCCGCCGCCGTCAGGCCCAGCCGTTCGCCGATGGCTGCCGCCATGGCCATGGGATAGACCATGTGCCGCCCCGGCGCCGCCGTCTCCAGCCGATAGGCCGCCTGTCCCGTGGTCACGGTGCAGGCCATGCCCTCCAGCCCCCGGTCGTCGATGTCCGTAACACGGACATCGCAGTGCTCGCCCTCGCCGCAGCGCAGGATGATCTGTGGCAGCGTCACCGTGTTCAGCAGCTCGTCATCGCCGTTGAGCACCGCGACGCCCTCCGGGGTCAGATTTTCAAATATCTCACACTTGGCCCGCAAAATGCCCTGCCGTGTGTTGCCCAGATTTTCGATGTGGGCGTCGCCCACGTTGGTGATAACGGCGATATCCGGCCGTACCATCTCGCCCAGATACCGTATCTCCCCAAAGTGGTTCATGCCCGTCTCGATCACCGCCGCCTCGTGCTCCGGCATGAGCCGCAGCAGCGTCAGCGGCGCGCCGATGTCGTTGTTGAGGTTCCCCTCCGTCCGCAGCGTCTCGTATTTCTGCGTCAGCACTGCGGCGATCATCTCCTTGGTGGTAGTCTTGCCCACGGAGCCGGTCACCTGTACCACCGGCAGCCGGAATTGCCCCCGGTACCAGGCGGCCAGCGCCTTCAGCGCCAGCCGCGTGTCGGGCACCTGAATGTAAAACTTCCCCGGCAGCAGTGCCTCCGGCGTCTTTGCCGTCAGGCATCCTGCCGCCCCGGCCTCCAGCGCCTTTTCGATATAGGCGTGGCCGTCGAAGCGTTCCCCCACCAGAGGGATGAACAGCGCTTCCTGCGGCACGCAGCGGCTGTCGGTGGTCACGTCGCACACCGCCGCGCCGCTGCTCTGCAGCACCGTGCCGCCCACCGCGGCGCAGATGGTCTGTACCGTCAGCGGCATCATGCCCGCGCCGCCTTTCGCGCCGCCAACGACAGCTCCACGATCTTCTCGCACAATTCGCCGTAGTTCAGTCCCACCTGCGCCGCCTCCTGGGGCACCAGACTGGTGGGCGTCATGCCCGGCAGGGTGTTGATCTCCAGGCACCAGGCCTGACCGTTCTCGTCCAGAATGAAGTCCGAACGGGAGTACACGCTCAGCCCCAGCCCCTTGTGCAGCTTCAGGGCCATCTCGCCCACCTGCTTCCACGCCGCGTCCGTGATAGGCGCGGGGCACAGCTCCACCGCGCCGCCGGCCTGGTACTTGCTCTCATAGTCGAAATAGGCGCCCTTGGGGATGATCTCCACCGCCGGCAGATAGCCGTCGCCCAGCACGGCGATCTGTATCTCCCGACCCTTGATCTTCTGCTCCACCACCACATGGTCGCCGTAGCGCAGCAGGTCGCGCAGGGCCTTCTCCAGCTGTTCCTTCGTGTCCGGCAGCGCCACACCGATGGAGCTGCCGCCGTTGACGATCTTCACGGCACAGGGCACCGGCAGCTCCTCCGCCAGCCGGGGGATATCGCTCTCGGTATAGTGGATGTCGTGCCACGGAGCCGTGCGAATACCGAGAGAGTCCATCATCCGCTTCGTCACGGATTTATCCATGGCCATGCCGCTGCCCAGATACCCGGATCCGGTGTAGGGCACGCCCAGCAGATCCAGCGTGGCCTGTATGCGGCCATCCTCGCCGCAGCTTCCGTGCAGCGCCAGAAATACCACGTCCGCCATGCGGCACACGGCCAGCACGTCCTTGCCCAGCAGGCTGGGGCTCTGGTCCCTCCGGCTGCGGCGCACCGCCTCCAGGTCCGGCTCCACGCGCTCCACCCGGCTCTGGCCGCACAGGCCGTCCGGCGCGTCAAAGATATCCTCCAACGCGCCCTCGTAGTCCTCCAACCCCAAAAACATATCCACCAGAATGGCCTTGTGTCCCCTCTCCCGCAGCGCCCTGCACACGCCGGTGCCGCTGGTCAGCGCCACCTGGCGCTCTGTGGACAGTCCGCCCGCCAATACCACGATCTTCATAAGCGTACCCTCACTTTTAGGCGGCACAGCGAAAAACGGCCCTGTGCCCCCATGATTTGATATATTATTATAGCACAGCGCCCCGCTGATTACAACCGATTTTGCCCGCCGGTGTGTAAACAAACAAAGAACGCCCCGGCACAGCCGCGGCGTTCTTTTGTTGTCTTTCCTATCGCAGCCAGTCGGGCTTCGCCCGCCCGTGTACGCCGGACACCAGCCCCATACAGGCAAACAGCATCACCAGCGATGAGCCGCCGTAGCTGATGAAGGGCAGCGTCAGTCCGATGACCGGCATCACGAACAGGCACATACCCACATTGATGATGACCTGAAAGATAATGACACTGGCCACGCCGATGCAGGCATAGCCCTCCAGCCGGGTCTTGGCGTGCCGCGCCACATACAGGCACCGCAGTATAATGGCCGTCAGCAGCGCCAGCGTCAGCAGGCAGCCCACCAGCCCCAGCTCCTCACCGATCACGGAGAAAATAAAATCCGTGTGCCGGTGCGGCAGGCTGGACGCCGCCTCGCTTTGGGTCTGCGTGCCGCGAAACAGCCCCTGCCCGAATATCCTTCCGCCGCCCAGTGTCAGCAGGCTCCGGGTCTGCTGCCAGCCGGTGTTCAGCGGGTCATAGCTGTGGTCGAACAGAACGATGAACCGGTTTTTCATGTAGGTATCCAGCAGGTCCAGGTCCCACATGGCGTAGAACAGCAGTCCCGCCGCGCCGCCGCCGATCAGGAACCACCGCAGCGCCACCCCCGCCACAAAACACATACACGCGAAGATGAACAGGAACACCAGCGCACTGCCCATGTCGGAGGATATCTTGTAGTACAGCGCAAAGATCACGCCGAAGTGTGCCGCCAGCATGACGATGGAGGAAATCGACCGCAGGTCCCGGTTCTCCTTCAGCCACGCCAGCTGTTTCGCCAGCACGATAATAAACGTCAGCTTCACGATCTCCGCCGGCTGCACCTTCACCGGCAGGAACGGGAACTCCAGCCATGCCTTGTTGCCGGTATCCCCGGCAATGCCGAGGGGCGTTGCCAGCAGCAGGATGAACACCACGCCCACCAGGAATATCCACTTCCAGTACTTCGCCAGCTCGTTCAGGTCCACCTGCGACACCACGATATACAGCACCGCCCCGATGCACAGCGCCGCCGCCTGTACCAGCACCAGCTTGCTTGTGTGCATATAGCGTGTGGCGCTGGCGATCATCAGTATGCCGAACAGCGACGTGCCGATGCACAGCGCCAGCAGGACAAGATCGGCCTGTCGAAACACGTCGTTAAAAAGCTCCCGTATCCGTCGCAGCATGGCGGCACCTCCCTTCCCTCGCATTTTCCCCCGAACGGTGCATATCCCCGTTCCCGCATAGTGTACCACGATTTCCCCGCCCTGTAAACCACCATACTTCTATCAAAAATGTTACTGTTTCCGCCCGCTGCTTTCACAGCCCAGCCACCGTTTTCACAGCCCGGCCACCAACAGCGCTATCACCGAAAGGCCCCCCACCGCCAGCGCATAGGGCGTTGCCGCCCGTATGGTGGTCAGGTTGGAAACGCCCGAGCCGGCGGTGGTCATCAGCACCGCGTCCGCGTAGAAGCACAGACTATATCCCAGGGTAACGCCGCTCATCACCGCGGCGATCATCAGCGGCGCAGCCACCCCGGCAGCCAGCCCCATCGGGATGAACACAGGAATAGCGATGGTCATTACCGCCCAGCAGCCACCTACGGCAAATACGGTCAATCCCACCAGCACAAACGCCAGCGGCGCGATCAGGCAGCGGGGCACCGCCCCTCCGATACCGTTGATGAGAATATCAAACAACCCCAATGTACGGTTGGCGTCGCTGAGCATCAGGCCAAAGCCCACCACCACAGCGATGGTGGTCATACCCTTAACGCCGGAAAAGAATCGGGCAAAGTATTCTCCCACCGTCATACGCTTCTGTATCACATACAGCAAGAACTGCACCACCAGGCACACGATGATACCATGGAGCAAATCATTGTCAAACAGCACCGTGCCGCCCACCAGCGCCGCCAGCGGGATAATAGCGTTCCAAGCCGAGGAGACATTGTGCTCATCCACCTCGTCAATGTCCACCAGCTTCTCGCCCTTCTCGCCCGGCTCAAAGGCTGCGCCGCCGGAGGCCACCCGGTGATACGCCTGACGAAGCATGCCCACTTTCGGAAACCAGCCCAACGCCAGCAGCAGACTTACCAGCATCATCGCCAGCGGATAAAACATGAAGGGCACCGCCTGAAGGTAATCCGTGAACCCCAGGCCGAAGTCGGAAATCAGGCCCACGCTGAATGCCGTCCAGCTGGTAAAGGGCACCGTCACGCACAGGCAGCATGCCATAATGTTGGCCTGCACCGCCAGGTGCTCCCGGGGCAAACGGTTTTTATCGGAGACATCCCGCAGGCAGATGGTGGTAGTCAGGGCATTCAGATACTCGTCCACGAACATGATCACAGACAGCAGCCACGCCAGCAGCAGCGTTTTGCGGGGCGTGTTGGCCGCCTTCGCCAGCAGATCCCGGAAGCCCATGAGCCCGCCGGAGGCCTGAAACAGCGAGATCATTCCGCCAAAGCCCAGAATACTGCACAGTGCAAACTGATAGGAGCTGTTGCCCAGTGTAGTATACATGGCGTCGATCAGCCCAGTGAAAAAATGCTGGCGATGGACCAGCAGCACGGCCAGCAGGGTAGCCAAGACCATTGCATCTGCCATTTTGCGGGTCTTTAGGGCATATACGATCAAAAACGCCAACGGCAGGAACGCCATAACAGTATGCAGCACAGAAACATCTCCCTTCTCACACAGAGTATAGCAAACTCCAGTGAAAACCGCAACTGCGCATGAAAAAGCCGGCCTGGTGGCCGGCTTTTCGTGCGTCGCTTATACAGACATTCTTTTCACACCGGGGTTCTCCCGCATAAAGGCCAGTGCTTCATCATGGGTGATCGGCGGCTCAAGCCGGACGGTGATCTCCATACGAAGGCAGCCGTCCTGGCGGGTAAGGCTGCTCTCTGTCACCTGGCCGCGGTGCTGCTTCAGCAGATCGTCAAAGCGGGCCCGCAGCTCATCCGTATCCTCCAGCTCCACCAGAAGCTCCTGGGTCGTGAGGGCATCCGCCCCCACAGGGAAGCGGTGGAGAATGATCTGGATGGCAACGAGGACAGCCGCCTCGAACAGGCCCAGCCAATACATACCGGCACCCACAGCCATACCGATGGCGGCGGTACCCCACATACCGGCAGCGGTAGTCAATCCGCGGATAGAGTTGCCGTTTTTGAATATGACACCGGCACCCAGAAAGGATATGCCGCTGACCACCTGGGCGGCAATGCGGGCAGGGTCGGCGCCGCGAAGACCATCCAACGTAGCACAATCCAGGAAAGCGTATTTTGAGACGATCATAAACAGCGCGGAGGTACAGGCAATGATGCAGTGGGTACGGATGCCCGCCTCCTTGCGGCGCTTACTGCGCTCCAAACCCACCAGCGCGCCCAAGGCGGCAGACAGCAGCAGGCGAATGAGAAATTCCAGATTGTCGTAAACAGTCAGGGTCGCTTCGGGCACATATTGCGTCAGTCCGGAAAGCATAACAGTCTCCTTTCAGCGGCACAGGCCGCAGGTATGGTACAGCAATTATAGTGTGCATCGCCGTTTCTTATGCGGTATAGCGGCATTGGTCGGTAATAGCCTCCTTCAGCCGCCGCAGCGTCGGATCGTCCAGATCCCGGGGATAGGGCAGATCCGTCAGATCAAATTCACAGATCGTACTGTCCGGGTGCATGACAATGATCCGCCGCCCCAGCAGCAGCGCCTCCTCCAGCTGGTGGGTGACCAGCACGATCGTGCGGGGCAGCTTCTCCTGAATGTCCAGCAGTTGGCTCTGCAGCTCCGCGCGGGTCAAAAAATCCAGCGAGGCAAAGGGTTCATCCATCAGCAGCAGCTCCGCCTGTCCTGCCAGCACCCGGGCCAGGCCCAGACGCTGCTTCATGCCGGTGGACAGCTCTGCCGGCGTCAGGTCGGCGTAGTCCTCCAAGCCCACCAGGCGCACGAACTCGCTGGCGCGCTCATAGCGCTCCTCCGGCGTTTTTCCCACGCCGCAGGCCATGGCCACGTTCCGCTGCACGCTGGTCCAGGTGATGACATAGGGATCCGGACTAAGCATGGCACTGTGCCAACCCTCCGGAATCCGTATTGTCCCGGTGTCAGGCATCTCCGTCCCCGCCAGCAGCTTCAGCAGTGTGCTCTTGCCGCAGCCGCTGCGGCCCACGATCACGGTGATCTCTCCGGCAGGAATGGTCAGCGACAGGTCGCGCAGCACCTGTCGGGTACGGCTGGGCCGCGTCTCGCCGGTCAGGACGATATCCGTGCCGTAGGTGGTATAGGCCTTATCCACATGGTCAAGAACAACTGCGTCCATAGCGATACCTCATTTCCTCGTTTCGTCCGCCGGGCAGATGGACGGCACGGCTATCATAGCCCCGGCGGCGGGGCTTGTCAAGCGCCGTCGTCAGCCCAACATCCCCAGTATCTCCTGCAGGCTGAAATTCTCCCGGTAATAGTCCAGTTCTCCGGCGATCAGCTCATCCAGCACACGCATACCCAGCACCTCCACCGGCGCCCTGTCGTCCGTCAGAAGGCAGTCCCCACCGGTGTAGACCGTCAGATCGGCGGCCACCTCCGCCATCATGGCGGCGTAGTCTTCGTCGGTCAGCGCGGCGCGGCTGGCGGCAAAGCGCTCCGGCAGGCCAGGCGCGTTGGTGCAGAACACCTCCGTATTGGTGTTTCCGGGCACATCGGCCAAGTAGGTGTACGCAAACACGCTGGCCATCGTATCGCAGAGGTACTGGTTGATGGAGCCATCCTCCCGGGAGGTCATGTTCAGGTTCACCACCATGACGCCCTCCGGCTTCAGATGCTCCGCCACCGCCGCGAAGAACTCCCGGCTGGACAGCTGGAACGGAATAGTGATGTCCTGATAGGCGTCCACCATGATCACATCAAACTTTTCCTCCGACGCGGTCAGGTAAGCCCGGCCATCGGCCACGGCCACCTCCACCTCCTCCGGCAGGCCAAAATAGGTGCGGGCGATATCGGCGATCTTGCCGTCGATCTCCGCGCCCTGCACGGTCATGCCCGGAAAATAGCGGACGCAGTATCCGGCGTAGGTGCCGGAACCCATGCCCAAGATCATGGCGCTGCGGCCTGTGTTATCGGTACCGTCCATACCCGCCATACAGGGGGCTGCCAGCGCGTAGTCGTAGTACATTCCGGTGAGCTTACCGTCCTTGTTCTGCACCGACTGTACACCGAAGAGCACATTGGTGGAGAGTGTGGTGGTGTGGTCATCGTCCTTGACCTGAAGGTAGTTGTAGATTGACTCGTCCTCCAGGGCCAGGTCGCTCTCCCAGAAGGCGAAGCTGTAGGTGGGCAGCGCAAAGCACAACCCCGCCACCAACACCACCGCAATAATACCGGCGACCGTCTTCTTCCGTTCAAAAGTGAAGTAGACAATACCGATAGCGGCCAGCACACCCGCAAAGATCAGGAACGTGGCCGCCGTACCCACCGCCGGGATGGTCAGGAACGTGGGCACAAAGGTACCGATGATGCTGCCGATGGTGTTCAGCGCATTCAGCTTCCCCACGGTCCTGCCGGTGTCATCCAAATTGTCCACGGTGAACTTGGTCAGGGACGGTGTTACGGTGCCCAGCAGCACACAGGGGAAGGCGAAGATCACCAGGCAGGCTGCCAGCGCCGCCCAGACCAGAAAGTTCTTCGTTACGAACGTGGCCAGCAGGAAGGATATCCCGGCGATCATCCATCGGCCCGCAAAGGGTATCAACGCGATCCAGATCGCGGCGATGATGACCCGGCCATAGAGTCGGTCCGGCGACTTGCTCTTGTCAGCCATCCGTCCGCCCCAGATGTTGCCCACAGCCATAGCGACCATTATAACGCCGATAATGACCGTCCAAACGATTTGAGATGAGCTGAAATACGGCGCCATCAGGCGGCTGGCGCCCAGTTCCACCGCCATGACGGACATTCCCGCGAAAAACTCTGTCAGGTATAAAAACCACTTACTATGAGTCAGCTTTTTCTCCATGGTACAAGGTCCTCCTTATAATACGCTTCTGTCCACCACGGAAACTACAAATGGTTCTCCCTGGATTGCCTTGTATTATAGCGTAGCATGACCGTTTCCGCAAGTACCCCTCTGTTTTCATGGCCTTCCCGCTGTTCTTCAGCTGTGCAGAAAAAGCCTCCGTTTCCGGAGGTTTTCTCTTATTTTGTGTCAGCTTTCTCGGATCGTTCTTGACAGAGAATAACGAAGCCGGTATGCTGATAGCAACGGGAGGTGCGGCGCCATGATGGATGGAAATATCATATTATCCGTAGCGAAGGCCATGGAGGTCCTGCAAATTCTGAGTCAGGCCGAAAGTCCGCTGTCGCTGAAGGAGCTGGCCACCCGGTGCGGATACCCGAAGAGCACCGTGTTCGGCCTGCTGACCACCATGCGGACCTATGACGTGGCGGCGCAGACACCGGACGGGAAATACACGCTGGGCCTGCGGCTGTTCGAATATGGGCGTCAGGTGGAACGGTCCTGGGACATCTCTCTGGTGGCCCGCCCCTATATGGAGCACCTGTGCCAGCGGACCGGAGCGTCCGTCATGCTCTCGGTGTGCGAGGGCGGCAGCGTGATCACGCTGGACCAGGTGGAGACCCGGGACAATCTGCGCGTCGTGTCGGATATAGGTTCCCGGCTGCCAATCTACTGTACGTCGCAGGGCAAGGTCTTTCTGGCACATATGTCCCGCACCAGTGCCGAGGCTCTGCTGCGCGCGCAGCATATGACCCAGTTCACCCCGCACACCATCACCGATCTGACCGCGCTGATGCAGGAGATCGATCTGTGCCGTGCCAACGGCTACGCCATTGAAAACGGCGAATACAAGATCGGCCTGCGCTCCATTTCCGCACCGGTCTATACCGTGGAGGGCAAAGCACGATACACCGTTGGCGTGATCGGTATGTTCCGCAGCACCCGTTCCGATGAATTCCTTGCGGCGGTGGAACAGGTCTGCGCCACCGCGTCCATGATCTCCACTGCGCTGGGCTATCGAAAAACGGAGGAGCTTTTGTAAGCCATACCTCCGCCGCCTGTCTTCAAGACGCTATCTGCTCTTTTCTCACATTTTTTCGCCAAATACCGCCGCAGGAAAAAGCAAAAACGCACGTCCGGCCCAGTCAGGCCGGACGTGCGTATATTCTCAGGCCTCAAAGGAAGCGAGACCCGGTCAAAGCGCGGTCCCCTTCTTCGGTACGAACAAGCCATGCATATCGGCACGCTCCAGCTCCAGCAATGCTTTCTTCCTTTGGATGCCACCGCCATAGCCGGTAAGGCTGCCGTTTGTACCTACCACACGGTGGCACGGGATCATGAGGGAGATCGGGTTGTGCCCCACCGCGCCGCCCACCGCCTGCGCAGACATTTTGGCCAGTCCCTGCTGGCGAGCCGCTTCAGCGGCGATCTCTCCGTAGGTCATGGTCTTTCCATACGGTATCGTCAGCATGATGTCACAGATGCGCTTGCGGAACGGTGTGGTATCATAGCGCAGCGGCGGCAGAACCCCCGGTTCCTTACCGGAAAAATAGATATCCAGCCAGCGACCGGCCTCTGCAAACAGCGGGTGTTCCCTTTGTACAGTCACTTTCGGCAGAACACTGCCGAAATACCGCTGCCCGTTGAACCATAGACCAACGAGCGCCTCATCGTCGCAGGCCAGCGTGATCCTACCCAGCGGCGACATATACTCGGATGTCCAGATCATCTCTTTCCCTCCAATCTCTTTTTCGGCTTATGATCTTTCAACTCCGGTATCGCTCCGCCGGCCACCGCCCACAGATACAGACTCGCCACGCTGCCATACGGGCTAAACCGACGGCGGTATATCTCAAACCGCTTACGGTCAATGCTGCGGTGGTGATAGAGCATCCGCAGTCCGCGCTGAATAGCCAGATCGTCGTAACTAAACACATCGGGCCGCTGCATACAGAACAGCAGGATCATCTCCGCTGTCCAGATGCCAACACCCTTCAGACTGCTCAGTTCGCGGACCACCTCCCCGTCCGTTTTCTGCCATATGCCGTCCAGATCAAACGCACCGTCCCGGGCCTTTTGCGCCAGATCTGTGATGTATTCCGCCTTACGGAAGGTCATACCCAGGGCTTGCAGTTCAGGGACTCCCGCCGCAAGAATGCTCTCCGCGTTCACCTCACCCAGCGCATCCCGCATCCGCTGCCAGATGGTCGCCTGCGCCTTAGTCGATATCTGCTGGCCGATGATATGATGGACAATGGCAGAGAACAAGTCCGTATCCACGGCACGGTCGATATATCCAATACGGTCAATGACTTCACCAAGCCGCCTGTCTTTCTGCCGCAGATAAGAAAGCTCTGTTTCCCCGTATTCGAAATACACCACTGTCACCGACCTTTCATCTTCACATACAGGCAGGCACCGCCGCTAAACACCGTGAGACTATGATCGGATACAGTTCCCATAGTGCGGGCTGCGCTCTGACACAGAGTATACCATCCGCCCCCGCTGTTTGCAACCACCGGTCCAGTTATCGTCAAACCCACCTCAAACGATACGTTGGTTTCACGTTTTCCTGTCGGCTGCCTATCGACAACATACGCTTCGGTCAGCCGGAGACACCGATGTACTTGAGGCCATTCTTATCTCACCGTACCGTACCGTTTCGTTCCACTCGATCTTCACGATCTGCATTTTCATTCTGTCGTCGCCGACCTTGGTGGGAAAGCGGAAAACCTGCTGACAGATGAGTCTTTCAGATCATGGCAGCCCAGCATATACCCGCGGCTTGACACCTGTAGGCGGCTGCCCCACGAAGACAGCTCCCCTTTCACGTCCGAAACGGCAAAATATGCCCCCACATCGAGGGCGCAAGGGATTTTTTCTATCAAGGCACCGATTTACACCACAAAATTTCAAATACAACACCCTGCTCGATGGACTGATCGAACAGGCGGCGTTTAATCAAGCGCTTGTTACCCACCCGGAGGATGAATTTGCATCGGTCCTCGTTGGTGATCTCGCGCAGTTTGTTGATACCAATTCCGGAGTGAAAATCTATGGTTCAAAAGAAGAAATCCGGGCTCGAAAAAGCCCGGAAACGGTTGATGCGTCTGGCTTTGTGCCAGACGCATCTATACCGGTAACTCTTTATGGTACGCCCGACTGGATTCGAACCAGCGGCCTTTAGAGTCGGAGTTATCAGGCCGCCAAGCCGCAAACCGTTGCGGCCCAAGGGTACGGTGGGTATTGCACAAATTTGCGTTAATTTGCAAGAAAAGCCGGGAGGTCTTATGGGACAAGGCCTCCCGGCTTTTTCGCGGTAGTAGTCAAATAGCAGTCTGTGCGCCAGATACAGCCACTCCCGTTTTCATCATACTAACCACCTCCTTGTCTGTGCCATTATTATACAGCACACAAAAGAAAGCTTCCCTCATACAACCTTGTCAGAAAAGTGCTTTTTGTGTTCGTTTTGCCTGCGCGATTATGCCGCTCAGCACTGTCAGGCGATTTGCACCACCGTATCAGGATGCACCCAAGCCGGTCTACACGCCCACCGTTCAAATATTCAAAAGCTCAATATCGTGCGTCAGCACATCCGCGTATTGCAGCGCATGGCGCTTCGGCTTCCCGGACGAGTCTTCCTCCACCTGAAAAATGTGCCGATAGACGCCCGTGATCTTCACCGGAACATCGCGCAAATGCAGCCTTGGCTGCCGGAGAGACACATTGATGCGGATGTTGGGGTCGCTCCGGTAACGCTCTGAAATGCGCTGCCGGATCTGTTCAAGCTCATAAATTTCACTCATTATATCCACGCTTTCTATCACAAACCCGCCTGACTTCCATCAGGCGGGTTTGGTGTTAGTTGAAGTATTCGCTTACATCAGCTTTGTCGTTGTACTGCTTGCGGACGCGGACCAGCACAGAGCCATCGGCCTGCTCGGTTTCCTCGGTGATCTGATACCGGGTGCGGCTTCTGTCCATCGTCGCCTTGTAGCGGCTCACTTCGTCGTGGTTGACCTTGAGCTGCTGCTCACGGGTCAGACCGCAATCGTCCTTCTGTGCAAACACCAGTGTTTGCAGGATACACGCTGCCTTTACGCGCTTCATTGATTTCACCTCCCTCAGCCTCCGCCCGGTCAGAACGGATGCCCTTTTTCAGAGAGATGATCAGTGAACAAACAGCCTGTGTGCGCCAGTCTGCCGCCAACGCCCACTGCACCGGATGCACTCCCGTGATACCTTTGTATGGCTTTATTTTATCAAATTCGAAACTCGATTTCAAACGAATTTTTGAGAAAATGTCATCTCAATACAGCTCCGCGATGATGCCCACGCACTCGTCAACGATGCTGTCACCGGCAGAGGAAACGGTCTGAACTGTGAACGGATTTTGATGTTTAGAAATCATTATCCTTGAAAAGCTTTATGATGGTTATTACGACCACCCACAGCAGGAAAGACAGCATTGCCCCTATCTGGACAGCAGGGAACGGTAGTCGGCGGTCAACGTCAGATAGCCGCGCTCATTGTGAGCAATACCCGCCCAATCCAGCACCGCCGCCAGCACAAACACAGGGTCAAACACATATTTCCCAGCAGGGGCTTTGAAATAGTATTTGCCAATGGCACCGACAACAGTATCCTCCGTGCAGCCACCTTCGCCAAGGGGAGAATTGCGTCCCATACCCTTGCGGGCAGAGCCGCCCTCACGAAGCAGCAGATCCACGATAACATCAAAAACATCGTAGGTAAGCGGCGGCTTCATAGGCAGGTCGCTGCAGAGGAAGGAACAGCCATCCTTAGCGGCTCGGATAATGTACGGTTTGCCGGTAACAGAATACACCGTTGCCCTGCCGCCATTTTCGTAGAGTTTGTTCCGTACAATGTCAGAGGACATTGTGCTGCTCTCTTTTGGGGTAAAAAGACTCATGTCAAACGCCTCACTTTCTTCCTCGCCGCGCAGGTTTAATTGCAGCAGCAACTCATCGAGTTTTTTCTTGGCTGTGGGGTAAGAGATGCCCAGCTTGTTTTGCACATCCTTCATGCTGCCGCGGCAGGCGAGAAAGGTCTGCAAAAACCGGGCGTATTCCGGGGCAAGGCACTCATAAGGGGAAAGTGGTTCATCGGTGGGGAACTCTGCCTTGCAGCCGGGGCAGCTCAGCCGTGCTAAATGAAGTGCCGCCCCGCACACAGGACACTGACCAGAGAATTTCATAGCGATCTATCTCCTTCGCCCTCAAGATACCATAATATTTCATCTATGTCAATAGTAGAATTAAAAATATTAAACCTATTCCGGAAAAGATGTAAAAAATGGTGCTGTCCTGTACGGGCGGCTACAACGGTGCCTCATTGTCCGCAGGGGGACAATACTTCAGCCCTGCGCGCTCATCTGTGACAAATCTTGTCGTTCGTATATCATGTTATCTTTTTGAAAACAATAAAAAATGCGTAAGTCCCAACATATCCGGACTTACGCATTTCTGCTACACGATTTGCCTATGAAGTTTTCTCCCATCTTGCCATTTTTCACCCGATTCCGCAAAAAAGGCGCGTGGCTGCTCTGCAACTGGATTTACGCAGAAACGCCACACGCTGTGCTCCTATTATAGCAGAGGCAAATCGGAATTTCAAATGATTTTTTTCACATCCGATGCCGCTTTTTATTCCATATTATTTCGAGAAGACTGCTGCGATGTGATGCCGCACAACAATGCTTTCTCGATCATGTCCACCTTCTGAGGCCGTCCCATCAGCCGATAGTATTTGGACCATAACTGCGGCGATTGCAGCGGGATGACTTCTGTCCCAAGTGGCATTTTCTCCACGATCTGTTCTTCACGCAGAGAACAATCATAGACCGTTCCCTCATGCACGATGGCAAAGCCTGCCATGACATCGACCTCGATCGATTCTATGAGGAATTTCATAAAGGTCTTCGTCCGGTACATGGGATTCGGCACGGGGTCAAATGGGCGGAGCTCACCCATTTCCAACAAAATCGTGCGGACACATTCGGCGTCATGGTCAGCAACCATTAAATCAATAAGCTCATGCAGCTGGAATGGTGCAAAGTATGTCCCGCGTGGCGCATTGCATTGATAACGGTCCGATGGAGAGCTTCTGGGGCATTTTGAAACGAGAGCGCTATTATGGCAGGCGGTTCACTAGCAATCGGGATCTTGTGCAGATGATTGAGACCTATATCCATTATTACAACACCAGACGAGTGCAGCGCAATCTGGGCGTGTTGACCCCGATGGAAAAGCATGCGCTTTGTCTCGCCGCATAAAAAGCGGCCAGCAGCGCTTGGCTGTCGGTCGGATAAAACTTTATATTTTTTCACTGTCCTCTTGACGGGGTGCGGTTCAGGGGCAAGACTTCCGAGGTTTTTTGCAGCAGTAGTCAAATAGCAGTCTGAGCACTTCACAGGTCATGCGGCTCAGATGCAGCGGCTCCCGTTTTCAGCACACACGAACCGCATACTTCACACGATTCCCGTACTGTGTCGATTTGAGCAGTCCCAGTTTTTCAAACTTCAACACAAAGCTGCGGATCGTCGCGTAAGCGGCGTTCCCGAAGTCCTTTTCCAACTGCTTGGTGGAAAACTCCGCGTCGCCGTAAGCGGACAGGACAAACTCCCACAGTGCTTTCTCCTTCTCAGTGACCTGTCCGTGGGACAGGGCGGTCTGAAACGCCTCGGTCATCTGTGCGGTCGGAAGCACCCCGTTCAGCTTATGATATACATTTTCGATAAAATACGCCAAAAACGGCGTTGCGTCCAGCATACCGCTGATGGTTGCGTTCTCCTCCACCAGCGTATAGGCGTCATAATACCCCTTGCGGCTTTTGTTGATATACTCGGAAAGCGGCACGAACAGCGCAGAGGAATATCTCTGCTGCACCAGATACCACAAATGCATCAGCCGTGCCATTCTGCCGTTGCCGTCAAAGTACGGATGCAGATACGCCATGTAGAAGTGGATCAGCGCCGCTTTCAGCAGGTCGTTGATCTCAGAATCCTCGCGGATAAACGCGACCAACTCTCCCATGCGCTCCGGCAGCGCCTGCCAGGGAAAGCCCGTATGCTCCACCTTTGCGCCGATCACATACACGCTGTCATGCCGGTAGAAATGACCGGGCAGCAGCCGATCCTCCTCGGGTAGATAGGCACCGATGGCCATTTCATAGAGCTGGTGAATGGTCTCCTCAGTGATTTGATTCGCCGGGTCGCTGATGAACTCCAGTCCCTTTTTCATGCCGAAAATGCGGCTTTCGCTTTCGTCTGTGGGAGCAAGACCGGAGAGGATCTTGCGGACGCTGTCACGGGTGAAGTCCACCTGCTCGATGGTGAAGGTGGAAACGATCTCCTCCATGGCCTTGACGCCGTAAAGCTGTGTGTTGTTCTGCGGCGTCAAAAGCACCTTGGCGGCTGAAAGGCGCACCTGTGCAATGCTGCTCAGATAGACGATGTTCTGCCCGGAAAATCCTTGAGCGGCAGCGAATAGTAGAAACCGTTTTTCAGCAGCTCCGTGAACTCTTTGATGTCGGCCTGCGGGAATTTATAGCCGAGTTTGCTCAAATCCAGAACGTTTTTGTCGGACAGCATCTTGGTAAACAGCGCAGCATCCATGAAATCACCTCCGTTGCTGATTGCAATTAGTATCAACAAGTATCAGTATAGCGGAGTGTACCCTGAATTGCAAGGTCGAAATCAGGTTTTTGATAATTTTCAATGTATCGCCTTACTGCCTTTTTCCGGACGATGAAAACCGGAAGTTCTCCGTCTACTATATGGAGCTGGCTCCCGGCAGCCATTGGCAGTCGGAGCCGCATCTGCGGGTTACCACCGAGTTTGTCACCCTTTTCGCCGGTACAATCGAAATCACGGCTGAACAGAAGACCATTGTCGTTCAGGCGAGCGAAAGCGTCCGCTTTCAGGGCGACACCACCCACGCCTACCGCAACATCTCCGACCAAACCACCATTCTGCACATGATCCTGTATAACCCGTAAAAAGGCGCGAGCCGCTGTATTGCAGCGGCTCGCACCTTTTCTCTCAGTCGTCTATCTCTGCCTCGTGCTTGAGGATCGCGCCGGTGGCCGCGTTGATCTCGTAGCTGTACTCCATGCCGCCGAATTTGAACTCGACCTCATAGACGAGCGTGCCGTCCTCGTCGTCCAGTTCGATCTCCATGTCATACGCCTTGTTCTCGCTCACGCCCGCGTGGTTCAGGGCGATGGACTTCGCCTTGGCGTGACCGATGTCGCCGGTGGGCGCAGTAGGCTTTGCCGTCTCGTCCCCTACAGGGGCCGTGGTCAGCAAGTCCTTCTGCCCGCTGAGCACCTTCCCCGTGTAGGCGTCCACCAGATACTCAAACTCACCCCATGCTGTGTGCAGCTCCACCTCGTAGTGCGCGGGGAATTCGTCCAGCTCGGAATCGACCTCAGCCGTGACGGAATCAAGCGCCGTTGTCCCGGCATACTGCTCCGCGGCGTAAGCGGCGGCATCCTTACCGATGGGCATAGCGGGCGCGCCTGCTTCCGCAAGGTCCTTCAGCTCCTCCACCGAGAGCTTTGCCAGCGCGTCAAACTTGAGTGCAGGGTTGATGGCGAGGACGCGGTTCACCAGTGCCGCCTTGCCGGTGGAAATATTGTTCTCCCGGGCCTGCTGCTCCCGCGCCGCATCCTGCGTCAGCGTCTGCGTCAGGACGGCGGCCTTTGCTTCGCTGGTCTGCAGCACGCCGTCCACGGCGCTGGTCAGCTCCCGCTGGAGCTTTTCCGCGCGGGCGGTATCCTTGTCCTCCACCGAGATCATGATGGCGGAGGAAATGCTGTCAAGATAGCCGTTTCGCACGAGACTGCCCACGATGGCGTTCACCGCCACGTCCAGCTTCGCACCCTTCAGGTCTGCACCGTCGCCCATATCCGCAAGGATGGCCTTCGCATCCTCGTTGAGCGGTGTGCAGACCAGCACCTTTTCGCTCCTGCTGACCTTCAGCTCGATGCTGGGGTTTACGTCCAGCGACACCACGGACGCCACCGCGTGTGCCTGCTGATAGAATATCCCTCCGCCGCACAGTAGCATCACCGCGAGGCAGGCAGCCACAAGCGTTGTCCATTTTCGATTTACCGTTTTCTTTGTTGTCATGGAAATTACCGTTCCTTTCCGCGCTTCACAGCGGGAGAGAACGCCGCTCATATCATCCGGCGCGGTCTTTTCAAGGGCCGAGGCCAGCCTCTGCTCCATTTTTTCATTGGTCATCAGGCGTCATCTCCTTCCAGAAAGCTGCGCATCTTTTTCAATGCTCTGTGATATTTCGACAGGACGGTGGGAAGCGGCAGCTCCAGCAGCGCCGCGATCTCCCGGTGCTTCATACCCGTGACCGCGTGGAGCAGCACGATGCGCCGCTCCTCGTCGCCAAGGCTTGCCAATGCGCCTTGCAGCAGCGCGCGCTCGTCGGCGTCCAGTCCGCACTCCTGCGTGGGAATGGCGTCCCATTCCTCCTCGCTGAGGGCGGCATGGCGTTCCTCCCGCCGCAGACGCATCAGGCACAGGTTGCGGCACACGGTCAGCAGCCAGCCCATGGGGGAACCGGTGGGGCGGTACTGTGCCGCGCAGTCCCACACCTGCACATAGACGTCCTGCGTGATGTCCTGCGCGTCGTGGGCGTTCCTGAGGTAGGAAAGCGCAAGACCGTACACCGCTGTGCGCGTGCGCTGATACAGCTCCGCCAGCGCGTCACGCTCCCCGCCGGCAATGTGGAGCAACAACTGCTGCAGCTCGTGTCGATCCTCTGCCGGCGCATATTCGGTTGTCATCAGCATACTGAGCATGGGCTTTTTCTCCTGTCATCCGTGTAATGCACGGAAAGGGCGTTTTATTGCATTTGGACTTAAAAACTTTTTTGATCAAGCTCCGCTGAGCACCTCGTAAACACGGATCAGTGCTGCGACCTCGCAGGCAAACCGATTCGCCAGCGCCTTCTCCTCCCACCATGTTCTCTGCGGCGTTGTGTAATGTCCTACGCTGACCGCCGCCTGCGGCGTGGGCAGCGGCACCGGCCGCAGCAAGAAGGAGGCGGAGCAGTCCGCCGCCCACAGCGCCCCGGAGCAACTGAAGAAGAGAGAAAAAAGAACACGCCCGCACGGGACGGCAAGGGATGCTGGAGATATGACGCAGGATGCGCTCAGCTGGATTCCAAGTCACACAATAGTCATCAAACCAAAGCGGAACTTTTATCACCTACCGCATATAAAAACCGTCTCAAGCGATATGTTTGAGACGGTTTTTGTCATAACTCAACACTATAGATTTTTTGAAATTGCTTTCAAAAAATCGGTGTATGACAGCAAGAATAACTTGATGCGCAGAGCTCACTTGTCTTTTGATTCTTCAGTTGTGTCAGAGACTGCGCCTTCCAGCAGGTCCGTCACGACCTGATTGAGCTGTGCGGCGTTCTTGGAGGTGATGACCGGTGTGTCCGACTGAGACTCAATGTCTTTTCTGGTTCGCCCAGCAACCTGGCCACCTGCTTTGGCAACTGCCAGATTCTCTTGGAAAGTCGTTGGTTTGCGATCTCTTGAAAACTGAGTGGTAGTCGCTTCCGCCAGCATGTTCAGCACCAGTTCCAGTGTGGTCATATTATCACGGAGATTCTCTTTTTTCAAGCCCTTCAGGTTCTTGTACTGCCGGGTGGACATGCCGGACCATGCACGGGAGATCTCATCCGTGAGGATGGCATACTCTACGCCCTTCTGCACACCGCGGGCATCCCATTCATCCGTCAGTTCTTTGCGGACTTGAATGGCCTGCAGCCGCTGGTTGATCCACTCACGGCTGTACCCCTTCTTGAGATAGGTTTCCAATGCCCGGTCAATGGTCAGCTCCGGGTCGATGGTCTCCTCGATACGCTCCCGACCGACCTGCGCCAGCCACAGCTTGAACGGCTCGGCCTTCGGTGAAGGAATGGACTGGATGATTCGGAGAAGCTGCTCGGTGTCGGCCACATCGGTCAGACGTTTCCGCCCATCCGAAGCGGTCATCTTCAACTGCTTACAATTTGTAAGCAGTTGGCCTGCACCCTCGTTATTCAACCGCTTCTTTAAAACTGCCCAATATGTACTGGCATGACGGGCGTCTGGCTGATCCGTCAAAACCGCAACAACATCGACAACGGAAAAGTACCATTCTTCTTTTTCCTCATCCCATGCGGTACGAATACGTTTGTCTTCAAACAGTTGGATCTTATCATTTTGTGCCATTTGAATCACCTCGTTCTGTCATGAATTCTTTCAAAAGTCCTTGGTAGCCCTCCAGCACATCCTGCCAGGTCGCTTCGAAGTCCTCGGTGTACCACGGGTCTGCCACATTGCCGGGATGGGTGGTGTGGTCCATCAGGAGGGACATCTTGCCGGCATAGTCGCCGCCGCAGATGCGGTACATATCCCGGAGGTTGGCCTGGTCCATGCCGATCAGGAGATCGTATTCGTCGTAATCCCGATTTGTCAACTGCCGTGCGGCATGGCCTTCGCAGGAGATCCCATGCTCGGCCAGCTTGCGCCGTGCCGGAGGATAGACCGGGTTGCCGATCTCCTCCCGACTGGTAGCCGCCGATTCGATATGAAATTGCGATGCCAGTCCCGCCTTTTTTACCAAGTCCTTCATCACAAACTCGGCCATCGGGCTGCGGCAAATATTGCCGTGACAGATAAACAGGATCTTCTTCATACTGCGTTCTCTCCGAAATCTTATCGTTGCCCTCATTATACCACACATCGACCTTTTCGTCGAGAACACTTTCCAAATACGCAGAATCCGTGATCATTCGCAGAAGCTCCGACTTGGATAGATTCTGTGCAGCGGCCCTCCGGATGTACCAGCGGCGTTCCTCTGCGGTCAGCTCCGCCTCCATGATCACAACGTTCTGTGTCCAATTCAAGTGAAGCGCTTCGCCAAGCAGTTCCGGCATTCTGCTGTACAACTGCCAAAAGTCCCGCATCCGGCGCACATTGCGTGGAGAGAAACCGGGCATATCCGAGTACTGTTCTTTCAAGAACTCCGCAGCGGCCACTGCTGCACCCTTTTCCGAGCGGCCACAGATGGCCTTGCCGATCTCGCAGTACAGCTCCATCTGCGGCAGATTCGCTTCCATGACAGATTCCAGTTCGGCAAACATTGTGCTGTAATCCACAGCTTTTCGGATATTCATAGCTTCTCCTTTCCGGCGCATAGCGCCTGATTCAACGTTCAAAGCAGAGAAAAGCACGGTGAAATCGCTGTGTTTTTCTCTGCTTTGACCTATCTCAAATAACTTGTACGATCTGCTCCCAGAGCAGGATGTGTTTTTCATCAATGGCCCGGTTGTCGTGGTAATGGCCGAACAGCCAGTAATGATAATGCGCTCTCTCCTTGACCTCCTGCAGGAAATCTGTGAGCGAATCTGCCTCATTGTGGCGGTTTTCCATGAGGGCAATGCTGGTGGGAGCGCAGTGCGTGATAACATAGTCTACCGCCCAATCGACCTTGGCCAGATTTCTCCGCGCTTCAGCGTATTCCGCCTCAGAAGGCATCTCCTGTGTCCACCACGAAATGTGGTTGATGCGATACCTCGCTCTGGGTTTCCGCTGCAGCATCAGGAGCTTTCGCTCAAAATTCGGAGCACCCGGTTCCAGAATGCCGTCCTCTGTATCATGGCATTTTGCTCCACCCATGGCGAAGAAGTGATAGCCCTCCAACTCGAAGATCTGTCCACGCATCATGTGCAGGATATGAGGACGAATACGGTGTACCTTGCCGCCGTGCCAGTCTTTCACCGGATATCGTTCCAGTGCGTCGTAGTTTTCATGATTCCCGCAGACGAAAGCCAGTGTAAACGGCAGACTTTCCAGCCAATCCAATGCAGCATCGTCACGGCTGTCTCCAAACCACACACCGCCAAAGTCTCCAGCGCAGATCACAATGTCCTGCTTTGTCATTTGCGCCTGCTCCGGGAAGTATTCCGGCTTGAAGCGTTCAAAATTACCGTGGCAATCGCCGGTCACAAAAACCATTTTCCCACCTTCTTTCAGTATACAACTTTCTGTCGGATCTCAATGCCGCCCTTCAGGGTGACTGCGATCTCATTCTTGGAGAGGACTTTTACTGTCTCCACCAGTTGGCGGACAGCACTCTCGTCCCACTCTGTAATGTGGGGCGATGCGTTTTCCAAGGTCTGTGCCGCATCCATGATGCGCTGGTTGGCTTTTGCCTGTTCACTGTTATCCGCGAGGATACCGGAACGCTTTTCTTTCAGGAAAGTCTGCTCATCCAGGATCTCTTTGAACTGACTGCCATAGGCGGCAGGATCATCCGTGGCCTTTTCCAGCAGTGTTTGGAACTGCTGCTCCAGCTCTCTCAGCCTGCGTTCAATGTCTCCGAGGCTCATCGTGCCGCCGGAGAATGGGATGATCTCCGTTTCCATGGCATCCGTGATCTGCCGAATCAGGCTATTCTTGTCGCCCATGGCCGTGCTCAGAGTGGCAAGGATTGCTTGCTGGAGCGGAGCTTCATCCAGTGTGGGTGAGTTATGGCAGTATTTCTTGCCGTAATCCAATCGGCTCACACAGCGCCACACGACCCGTTTTTCGCCGTTTCGTGTCCATGTGCAGCGGCGATACAGGGTTCCGCACTCACCGCAGACCAGCCGCTCCGAGAGCGCATACTTGCTGGCGTAGGAGGCCATTCCTGTGACTGCGTTCTTGGAGGGACTCTTGGCCGCATTCCGCCGTGCCATCTCAGCCTGTACGGCATCATACTTTTCACGGCTGACAATGCCCTCGTGGTGATTTTCAA
>OLIY01000075.1_pt1 | contig 101956 bp, 90 predicted proteins | sample 1601431 | NCBI WGS metagenome assembly OLIY01 (sample SAMN04168659, study PRJEB22393) | human gut metagenome | biome: human gut microbiome; feature: stool | host: Homo sapiens | collected 2014-05-12
TGGCATGGGGTATCAGCCACCTGCTGGACAACGTACCTTATAAGGACGGAACAAATATCAAGCAACAACTGATCGGACATTTCGGAAAAACGCTTTACTATCGCTTTTATCGCGAAGAACGCTTCCTAAGCCCCGCAGATCAAAACTATATCCGCCAACTTTTTCACCGGAAAGGTATCACCGAAGAACCGGTCTTTGACAGTTACACGGATGAGTATAATTGGTAAAGCCGCGTTCTAACCAGTTTCCAGCCTGCTGAAACTTTTTGTTTCAAGCGCTAGAAACTAAAAGTTTCAAAGGGTGAAACGATTCGTTTCACACCGAGAAACAAACTGTTTCACTACGGGAAACCATTCGTTTCAAGGTATGAAACAAAAAATGGAACTAGTTAATGAAAGCAGAAGAAGTATCAGTGAAGGATATATCGTCTAAAAGTTATATGTAATACAAGTGTTATTGGTGAATTTTCAGAATGTATGTGAAAGATCAGAATAAAGAGTTGAAGTGTACAGCGTAAAATTCTCCAATATTGTAATCAAATAGACAAGAACGGAGTGAAAAAATATTTAGAAAAAATAAATATGGAAGAAGTAATAAGAAAATATGTAGATGAATGTTGGGGCTTTGTGCAAGAACACAGAGAATATCTTATGTATGTCCCTTCTTATGAAGAACACATAGAGCCTGAAATGCAGGACACATTTGATAATATTATACCACAAGGGAAATCGGTTAAGATATATGTCACTCAACCGGAACATACTAATTATATGGTGGACATTATTACGGAAAAAGACCATGTATGGAAAGCGATAGATAATCAAATTTCAGACGAGGATATTTCCAAATTAGAAAGTAAATTAAATGTTATTCTTCCGCTTTCATATAAGATCTACTTGAAATACAAACACTTTTATGAAATATTTTGGGATTTAGATGTTCGTCTATATCCAAAGCCCATTCATTCATGGAATAAAATCTTAATTGAAAATAATGAGGAACTGCAAGAAGAAATTCTTAACAAAGGGTATTTTGCAATAGGTCGATATTCTGATTATGGCGTGATAGCTCTTAAATTGACAGATGATGAGAATAAAGAAGGTGAAATCCTTCTCTTTGATTACGAAACGCCTGAAACAGAAGTATTAGCACCCAACTTTATAGAATTTCTTAATCAGATATTACAAAATCCTAAACCTGTTCTTCAAGAATTAAAAGGTTGGGAGAAAAAAATGTATAAAATGGAATGATGCTACTAACAAGCACCTGTACCACATAAACGGCAGCAAGCCGCAAACCATTACCGATAGTGCAATAATAAAATGAAAAAGAATGATTTTATAAATAATCAACTGCTATCAATGGGCTATTTGCCATTGCCATACAATAAAGACCGCAATAAAGTCTTTTATAAAGAAATGGATAATGGCTTAATAGTCTGTGTAGGTATTGAGTCTTCTTCTTTGTATCAAGACAGAAGAAAAACTGTTTCATTTTATACAGCATTGTCATATACATGGGCGATGTATTCACCTATATTATTGCCACAGGATTGTTACTTACGAATAGGTGAAATATTGGGTAAGAATGATTTGTGGTTTCAAACTACCACAAAAGAAGAAAAAGATTTTATGTGCCAATCGATACAGCAAGCGGCAAGAATCTGCGAAAAGCAAAGTAAAATCATATTGCACTATATCTTAAAAGAAAATCAATATGTGGAGTATAAAGAATATATATGCAGATTGAACTGCATAATAGATTTTGTTAAAAAGCAGGGAATCACCAGTAATGCAGATATAAGTATCATTTATGAAGTGATTAAACCAGTATTAAAAAGAATAGGTGTACCGCTTTCCAAGCATACTACAAAACTATATGCAGTGGATGCCATGAATTGCATCCACTGCTCTTCGGACATAAATAAGCAACAAAGAAAAATAATAGCAAGCGAAATAATATCAGTAACAAACGGGTAAATTGTCCTAAAAGAAATGATCCGTCTGAGATTAACATTTATCAAAATAAAAAAATAAACGAGGAAACAGCAGTTAGCTGAAACACATTAACAGTAGTACAACAAAATCAATATGGAAGTAATAGAAAGTAAATGGTATAATAAAGAATGGTGCAAATACAGCGTCTATTGAAGACGTAGAAAAACTTCTAAATACGACCTTGCCCTATCAGTACAAAAGATTTCTGTTATGGAGCAATGGTGGCGAGGGTAAATTAGGAGATAACTACATCTATATATGGGCTATTGAAGATATTGTTGCTTACAATAATGACTATGGAATACACAAATATCTTCAAAAAGAGTATTTAGCATTTGGCATGGATGGTGATATTGGATATATTTTCCACCTGCCAAACAATAGTATATATAGGGTAGATTTAGGAGATTTAGATATAGCTTCTATTAAGTATATAGCACCCTCTTTTGACGACTTTTTAGGCAAGGCTATTTATCTTAATTTCGATAAGCCACAGAATATTGTTGACAATAGTTCAACCATATAAAGTGATTAGACATGGATATAAATAATGAATAAACTACAACTCCAAAAACAATAATAACTCCTGATTCATATCGTTTTTTGATTGTAAGCGTCTCCGCGATTCTATATAGTTTGCTAAAATAAAAAGGCTAATGCTCCCTTTTTATCCATTAGCCTTTTCCCATCTGTCAGGAAGCAGTTCCCTGTATTTTTCAAGTGGTGTGTTTGGTTGCCATTCAGCTGTTCTGTTTATCACATCCGTGAGATACTCAAATAGATTCACTTTATGCATCCTACAAGTGAGTGCTATCGTATAGAGTATGGCGCCTCGTTCGGCCCCCTTATGGCTGCCGAAGAACAATGAGTTTTTTCTAGATAAGGATATGTACCGGTTCATCCGTTCAACCATATTGTTGTCCAGATAAGTGTCACCATAATTAAAGATGTCCACCACTGCATTCCACTCATTGCGAAGATAGGTAATGGCTTCCTGCAGTTCGCTCTTAGGTAATAAATCCCCCCGTTCTTCTATTTCATCAAGCACATCTTTTATTTCTCCGAGTATGTCCGGCGCATACTTTTTTCGATGCATAAGATTCTGTTCTACCGTCCATCCCTCAACCCCAACTTTATGCTTATGCTCGTTTTGATAAAGTGCGTTTATCAGCTCCACGATTCTTTTTGCATCCGGCTCCTTCTCACCGCAATCTATAAATTTCCGTTTTATATGTTGCAAGCACGGGATGCGTGTGATATTGGGATAAGCATCGCTTTCGAGCTTCCGGTAAGGTGAGTAACCATCGCTTTGTATGATACCTTTGCAACTGCCTAATTCGTTAAGAATAACTCTTTCAGACCGGGAGCCGTCATCATAGAGCAAGTATATCATCCTGGTGTTTATGCCGACAACCACCCAAAGGTATCCCTTCCTGACTCCTTTTCCCTTGCTGTTCTTTTCTGGGACGAGTATTTTGTAATAGGTTTCATCGGCTGCCTTATAAGGATCACTCAAAGCTGTCTGCCGGATGCACTTATAAAGATTTTCGAAGAGGTTTGAGGCTTTCTCTATCAACTTATGAGCCGTAGGTTTCTTCAGCGTAAAGCCATGACTCTCGAAGTAGTTGATGATTCTTTCAACAGGTAGCGATTGTATATAACGTAATTCCATCAATCCGGCAATAAATGAACCGTCATAGCTGGAATTCAAGAAGGCCGAAGCCGGTGTTTTTCCCTCAAACAGGCGACCTTCTTGCGTATAGGTGTGTATCTTGTAGACATGCTTGATGAAGCGCATGGGTACACATTCATAGCGGACGCATATTCTGGGAACAGTGGTAAACAACCGGGCCTTATTGATGTCAAAATCGGGATCATCGGGATAAACGACATGTTCTTCTTCCTCCATCTCATAATGCATGTCACGTTTGGCCCCATTGTTCTTTCTTGCTTTACGCTTATCTGCTTTTTCCGCTTCTATCTTCTGTCGCTCCTCTTCGGATATGGCAGATTGGGGAGCCTGTTGCTGTTCGGATGTGTTGGATACAAGTTTGGCGAGTCCCTTAGTAAGGCGCTGTTGCTTGCTAAGAGATTCGCCTTTTTGAAGGAGTGCCTCTTTAAGGGAAGAAACCTCCTTTATCAAAGCATCTATTTGGTCCAAGAGTCTGTTGTTGTCATCTCGTAATCCCTTGATTTGTTCCTTCAATAACTCTATGATCTCATCCTTTTTCATGGCATAAAGATATAAAAAATCAACGAATTGGCCAAATAAACCGGATGATATCTTTAGCGCAAATATCTAATAATCAGAATGTTGAATTAGATCCTAAAACGCTTTCTCAACCGTACAGACTTTAATGACACTCCATTTAAGATAAAAGACAAAACCTGATAAGAAATCTCGTAATTACCTGTATTGGGGTTAAATGTCGGTAACTCAAAACTTCCACCTTCGAGGCGCTTGTAGTACAGAAGAAAGCCATCGCCATCCCAACGCAGTATTTTTACACTTTGTCGGTTTTTACCAAAGAATAAAAAGATATCTCCGGAAACGGGAGACAAGTCCTTCATTTCCGATCGTATAATTTTGAATAAACCGTCAATGCCAAGGTTCATACGAACAAAGCCCTGGTACAGATAGTAGCGATTGGCTGATGTTAGAGAATACATGGATCTCCCTCCGTTCTTTCGTAATCGCGCAACATTTTAATAACACCACCGGGTGTGGCCCGTTTGACCGAAATGGTGGTTCCACTGTTAAAGGTGATTGTGATCCCGGCAAGACTAAACTCTTCTTCCGACAACATGGCGGGTGCTATTTGAGTGAATGAAGGAGAGGAAGTTGTCGGTTGGGAGGGTTCAACGCCGCCATAATAATCACGGACCACATCTGCCTTGGCTTGTTTAACGCTATAGCCCCGTCTGGACATCCAGGAACTCATACCACCAAAAGTGGTATGCTGATCGCGGCAAACATCGGCTAAAGAACAATTGTAGTCTACTTTCAATGCTTCAAGGAAATGTTTCCAAGTTTTTCCAAATCGATTTTCTGCTAAATCCATAATGCTTCATTTTTATACATAGCAAAAATATAAGAATGAAAAAAGGGCGACAAGATAGAATCGCGGAGACGCTTACTTTTCACCTGTTTGGAAATGAAATATGTCACAATGGCTATTAGAATTTCTTATCAAGCCCTCAAATAGCTATGCTTTAGATAGGCTAAAGCGTAGCTATCCGTTCCCTAAAGCTATGCTTTAGGAAGGTGAAAAACCTGTATCGAAAAACGTAATTAATAAGAAATATAACCCTTTCACAATAGACAGCGGCTGTCTTAAATAAATCATTGGCTGGTTTAAAATAAATATCCCAATGACTGAATTCAATCATTGGGATATTTATTTTAAACACTTAGATGTTTATTATGAATTCCTCGCTGAAGAAGGCATCAACATTTAATATTCAACTCATTCAAAACCTTGCGTATTGCCTCAAATGTAGTAATGCGAGTAGGAACTAGTGGCAACCGAAGTTTATTCTCAATCATACCCATGGCATTCAACATTGATTTTACTCCTGCTGGATTTCCATCAACAAACAACAAATTGAATAATTCCGTGAATCGATGATGGATGGTTAATGCATTGGCAAAGTCTCCTTGAAGCGCCAGGCGCGTCATACGGCTAAATTCACGAGGAAAAGCATTACCAATTACTGAAATCACACCAACGGCTCCCAATGTAATAAGCGGAAAGGTTATACCATCATCTCCGGAGATTACATTGAAATTTTCCGGTTTATTTTTAATAATATCATCCATTTGCGTAATATTGCCGGATGCTTCTTTAATGGCAACTACATTCTTAAAATCACGGGCAATCCGCAAAGTAGTTTCGGCAGTCATATTTACCCCCGTACGTCCCGGAACATTATACAATACGATGGGGAGCTCCGTAGCTTCTGCAATCGCTTTATAATGCTGATAAATACCTTCTTGAGAAGGTTTATTATAATACGGCACAACAGACAATATGGCATCAACTCCTGTGAAATCATCATTTTTCAATGTTTCTACAATAGCACGAGTATTATTACCACCTACACCCAACAGAATAGGAATTCTTCCGTTAACGCGGTCAATTACCATCTTTTTTATAATTTTCTTTTCTTCCTCGGTCAGAGTCGGTGTTTCAGCTGTAGTCCCCAGCACACACAAGAAATCCGCATTATTCTGTAATAGATAGTCCACCATACGCATCAACGCGTCATAGTCAACGCTCTCATCCTCTTTGAAAGGAGTAATCAGTGCTACCCCCATTCCTTTCAATTTAGTCTGTATCATGAGTTTTAATTATAATCTCTAATTTATTTAGCCGCAAAAGTACGAATATTTTTCTTATCTTACGATATAAGTTTCAGAAATTCGTCTTCGCTTAATATGGTTATTCCAAGTTTTTTTGCTTTTTCAAGCTTTGCAGGTCCCATATTGTCCCCAGCCAGTATAAAACTTGTTTTCGCAGAAATGCTTCCTACATTTTTCCCTCCGTTTTTCTCGATAAGCTCTTTATATTCGTCACGTGAATGATGAACAAACACACCGCTGATAACGATAGACTGTCCCGCTAACTTATCCGTATATCCGCTTAAATCTTCTTCGGTGCGATAAAGCTGCAGTCCGGCCTCTTTTAGCTTGGCAACCAACTCACGATTAGACTCATTCGCAAAATATGCAAGTATACTCTGGGCTATTTTTTCTCCGATTTCATCGATACTTACTAATTTTTCAAGATCTGCCTGTTGCAGATCATCTATATTCTCAAACGATTTTGCTATCTTTTTGGCCACAGTCTCACCAACAAAACGAATTCCCAAAGCAAAAATAACACGCTCGAAAGGAACGGTTTTGCTTTGTGCAATCCCCGTTATAAGGTTCTCCGCCGATTTTTCTCCCATACGATCCAAACCTTTGATATCATCAGCTGTGAGTTTATATAAGTCGGCCGTATTTTTAATTAATCCCAAACGATAGAACATATCCACGGTTTCCGGTCCCAATCCATCAATATTCATAGCCTTTCGACTAATAAAATGCTCGATTTTGCCTTTGATTTGAGGAGGACACGCTGTTTCATTGGGGCAATAATGAGCGGCTTCCCCTTCATACCTGACTAATTTACTACCACATTCGGGACAATTGACGATGAATCGAACCTTCTCCCCAAGCATAAAACTACGTGCATCTTTATCTACTCCCGTAATCTTAGGAATAATTTCACCACCTTTTTCCACATAAACCATGTCTCCGATATGCAAATCAAGTCCTTCGATGATATCCGCATTATGTAAGGATGCACGTTTTACGACAGTTCCCGAAAGCTGTACAGGGTCCAGATTAGCTACCGGAGTGACTGCTCCGGTTCTTCCTACCTGATAGGTCACCTTATTCAATCGGGTCAATGCACGTTCTGCCTGGAATTTATAGGCAATAGCCCATCGAGGAGACTTAGCCGTAAAACCCAAATTTTTCTGTTGTCTCAAACTGTTCACCTTTAAAACAATCCCGTCTGTGGCAACCGGTAGATTTTTACGTTCTACATCCCAATAGTTGATAAATTCAAAGACCTCCTCCAATGTCTGGCACTTACGCGTCAAATCAGAGATTTTAAAGCCCCATTTTGCCGCTTCCTGAAGATTTTCATAATGTCCGTCACAAGGCAGATTATCTCCCAATAAATAATATAAATAAGCATCCAGCTTGCGAGAAGCTACAATAGAAGAATTTTGCAACTTCAATGTACCGGACGCCGCATTTCTTGGATTGGCAAAAAGCGGTTCTTCACGTGCCTCTTTTTCCCGATTCAACTCTTCAAACACTTCCCATGGCATAAGAATTTCCCCACGTATCTCAAAAGAATCAGGATAATTATCACCATGTAATACAAGCGGGATAGAACGGATTGTTTTCACATTATCCGTCACATCATCGCCTTTTTCTCCATCTCCACGGGTAACGGCACGAACCAACTTCCCATTTTCATAGGTCAACGAAATAGAAGTACCGTCATATTTCATTTCACAACAAATCTCGAAATCCTCATTTAGCGCTTTACGGACACGATCGTAGAAGTCCGTCACTTCCGCTTCCGAATATGTATTTGCCAATGACAGCATAGGATATTTATGAGCCACTTGCGTAAAATTCTTGTTCAAGTCGCTCCCCACGCGCATAGTGGGTGAATTTTCATCTTTATATTCCGGATGTGCTTGTTCCAGATCCTGAAGTTCACGCATCTTATCGTCAAACTCTTTATCCGAGATTTCAGGAGCATTCAACACATAATAATTATAATTATGCCGATGAAGTTCGGCACGCAATTCCTCTATTTTTTCTTTTATATCCATATTTCTTCGATTGTTTAAGGCAAAAATACATGTTTATCTTTGAATATTTGTACTTTTGCGAAAAATTAAAAGATTATGCGTATTGATATTATAACAGTTTTACCCGAAATGATTGAAGCTTTCTTCAATTGTTCTATCATGAAACGAGCTCAAGATAAAGGACTTGCAGAGATACATATTCACAATCTGCGTGATTATACCGAAGATAAATATCGCCGTGTCGATGATTATCCTTTTGGAGGGTTTGCCGGAATGGTTATGAAAATAGAACCCATCGAGCGTTGCATCAATGCTCTGAAGGCAGAACGCGACTACGATGAAGTTATTTTCACGACCCCCGACGGAGAACAGTTCAACCAGCCGATGGCCAACAGCCTCTCGTTGGCACAGAATCTCATTATTCTTTGCGGACATTTCAAAGGTATCGATTACCGCATCCGAGAACACCTGATTACTAAAGAAATCAGCATTGGAGATTACGTATTAACAGGAGGAGAATTGGCAGCAGCGGTGATGGCGGACGCCATCGTACGTATCATCCCCGGAGTCATTTCTGATGAACAGTCCGCACTTTCCGATTCTTTCCAGGATAATTTGCTGGCAGCACCTGTATATACACGACCTGCTGATTATAAAGGCTGGAAAGTTCCCGATATTCTATTATCCGGGCATGAAGCAAAGATCAAAGAATGGGAACTGCAACAGTCCCTGGAACGCACCAGAAAACTTCGTCCCGACCTATTAGGGGAGTAAAATAAAGTGTAAATAAAAACGACGATGAAGATTACGTAAATCCTCACCGTCGTTTTTATTTTATCTTCAATCTAAAGATTCTGTCCGTAGACAATTCCTCTAAACACGAACTTCTTTTTCATCTGCCACTACCTGCTTGTTTATCCTTTCTTTATTTAAAAGAGAAATAGCATTTTTCTTGCAGACTTAATGCGAAGGGTTATTGTATGTTTTCAATTATACCTCAAGCGCACCGATTATTTCCTTTACAGACTTACATCCGTGTCTTTCCAGGTAATTATTTATACCATCTTCCACTTTAATAGTCACAGCAGGATCTATGAAATTTGCCGTACCAATTTGGATGGCCGTCGCACCTGCAAGCATGAATTCAACAGCATCTTTCCAGTCCATAATACCTCCCAATCCAATGACAGGAATATTTACCACCTTGGCAACTTGCCATACCATACGTAATGCGATAGGTTTTACGGCTGCTCCCGACATTCCGCCTGTTATAGTTGACAAAATAGGGCGTTTACGTTCCGCATCAATCGCCATACCCAGCAATGTATTGATTAATGACACACTATCCGCACCACTTTCTTCTGCTGCACGAGCTATTTCAGTGATGTCCGTAACGTTCGGGGAGAGTTTTACGATAAGTGTCTTTTTGTAAGCTGAACGCACTGCTTTTACTACTTCTGATGCCCCTTTTGCTGACACACCAAAAGCCATACCACCTTGCTTTACATTAGGGCAAGAGATGTTTAGCTCTATAGCAGGAATTTTGTCAAGTTCATTAATGATTTCAGCTGTTTTTACATAATCTTCGATGGCAGATCCCGAAACGTTTACAATCATATTCGTTTGGATGTCTTTTATACGGGGATATATATGCTCCACAAAGTAATCAACACCCTTATTTTGCAGTCCTACAGCGTTTAACATCCCAGAAGGAGTCTCTGCCATACGCGGATAAGGGTTTCCTTCACGTTTGTGAAGAGTGGTTCCTTTTACAATAATACCACCTATTCGCGCTATATCAATGAAGTCGGAGAACTCTTCACCATATCCAAATGTACCAGATGCTGTCATCACCGGGTTTTTCATTTGTAATTCACCAATGTTTACACTTAAATCTGCCATAGTAGTTTATTTATATTAAATACAGGACCTTCTTTACAAACACATAAGTGCCCTTCATCAGTATTTTCTACACAACAAAGGCAAGCGCCTACGCCACATGCCATCATGTTTTCTAATGAGACTTCACAATTGATATTATTACTTTTGGCATATTTTGCTACTGCCATCATCATAGGCTTTGGACCGCAAGTATAAATTTGCTCAAACTTTACCTTATTTAATATAGAGTGTTGAGTGACATATCCTTTTTCGCCATAGCTTCCATCTTCAGTAGTTGTGTATACTTTGCCATAAGATGCAAAATCATCTAACTGCAAAAGATCTTTGTCCGTACGAGCACCTAAAAGGAAAGTAGGTTTACTACCGTTTTTAGCCAATTGTTCACCCAGATAAAGCATTGGGGCTGTTCCTACACCTCCGCCTACTAATAAGAGCTTATCAGAAGGTATTTGCGGCATTGTAAAGCCGTTACCCAACGGAAGTACAATATTAATGATATCTCCCTTCGTAGCTTCTGCCAGACGACGTGTTCCGTCACCTACAAGCTGTATCAGAAACCATACTTCGTTTCGTGATCTGTCTACATAATTAATAGAAATGGGGCGGCGAAGAAAAGTACTTGGCGAACCATCTACCCGTATTTCAGCAAATTGTCCCGGTAGCATTTCGGGAAGTGGTGACTGAGATGTTAACTTTAACAGCACATAGTTTATGTGTAGTTTGAGGTTCTCAGTTACTGTCAGGTCTAAAATAAATTTTTTCATGTATTGAAACTAAATTCGTATTTCAGAGTACAAAGATACAGGAATTTGTGCAAAACACCGTTTTTACCTCTTATTTTTCCGGTCGGAATGTCTCATAAGTATTGTCATCAAAGAAAATTCTTATTTCAGTGATTTTGCGTGGAGGTCTTTCTTTGTATATAATCTCCTGTTTTACAACTTCTTTAGGGGTGTATTGAGTGCTTTCTAATGCGATTTCCTTGCGATTTTCTGGAGCACTCGTTCCATTGGCCGGATTTTTTGGATTCTCAGAAGCAAATAGAGGGTAGTTTTGCTCTTCTTTGATTATATTTTCTTCTCCTTCCATCATATTACCTTTTCCGGTAAGCAGCCAATCTAAACTAATGTGATTGTACTTTTCATGCAGACGCATGATGAAGTCAGTACTCGGATATTTATTTCGATCGCCCAGTGTATGAGAAATGGTAGCCTGGGCTACACCGATACTTTCGGCAAATGCCGCAGCAGTCATTTGCTCATGATCCATAATCATTTTAATTCTATCCTTGATATCCATGACGTTTTTTATATTTACAACTGTGTATTTATTGACTTTATTTACAAATGTATACTCTGTTCTCGCAGTTTACAAAAGTAAATAAATAAAATAACATAAGCAAATTACAAATGAAATTAATGAGTTATTACGAAAATGAATATCGCATTTACTTTTGTGATTTATGTTTGTAAATGTGTATATTACAAGTATATTGAATGTTAAAGTGATGCTTTATTTGTATTATATATATCATTGATTATTAGTGATATATGATTGTATATTGTATGCTATTCTTTTCTATTTACGAATGTTCAACCCTATTCTGACTATCATTTAGAGTAGTAATTAAGAAAAATATATTATTTAGTTGGAATACTGTATTTTATAATGAATTGAATGAAATGTTCCTATTACAAATGTTATTTCTTATTTATTTGCGTAATATTACAATATTACAATGATGATTTGTGTTTGTCATTTACATATGGTATTGTATTACAAGTGTTATTATTAAGAATGTAAATCAAACATTTTACAGAAGTAAACAAATAGTATGAAAAATGTGATATATTCTCTTTCTAACTTCCCTTTTTCATAATAATATTTTCTTACGTAATTTTTATACTACCTTCTAATGGCAAATCTTTGCAATATTTCCGTATAAATCCCTGATTAAATTGTTTTTTTAATTCTACAAGGACTATTTTTGATATAATATACTGTATAATAATGTTTTATGCCTTATTTCTCTCCTTCTAATATATTCTTAAATAGAAAATAGAGCATAAAATAATAGAAACAGGGATATTTATGATCAAAAAGTCAATACGCAAAATTTAGATTCTTCAAAATAGATAAAATACCGGAAATATGGGAAAATGGAGGTAATATAAAGTCTTTTTTCTGTATTTGCTCAGAGTATATTAAATCATCAAATATATAGATACTAGCCTGTTATATAGGTTTCTTTGGTCTGGTTTGTGATTTAGGTACATGCTTTTCCTATTAATCGGATCATTAACATGTATGGGGGTCGCAGTCTACATCATGAAATAGGATTAAAAAAGTAGGGAGTAGAGTTAAAGAAGTAAAGATAATTAGTTGAATAAACAAAGAACTTGCTATTAATATAAAGCGTTTTGTAGGCTAATAAATGGTAGAAGTATAAGCAAAGAAAGAGTGGAAAAATACGGTGAAAATGATGATAAATACAGGTTCCCGGACTTAAAATAATGAGAGGTAATGTATAGAAACATTATCTCTCATTATACTGTATATCTATTTTCCATCCTTTTGATATCTCAAAAATAAGACATGAAAGGTCTTTAAATTTCAAGAAGCGGTTGAATCTATCTAAATAGAGTCTTTCTTCTGTTATATTTTCAATGAAGAATTTTAAACACCAATTCACGAAGAATATCGCCATCGCTCATAGATGCATTGTTTATTCCTTTGGATTTTGCATCTGCATATCGTATTTCTCCAATGATTTGCATGGTCTTTACACCGTTGTAACGACGCATGGCAGTTAGATAATCGCGGGCGGCCCAAGGCGATTTCAGACCTAACCAAGAGGCAATCCCCTGTTCTGTTTTTTCGGGAGAATAGTAGGATAACATTAGATTTGAATAAAAATTGAATAGCAATGAAAGGGTCATTTGTATCGGATTAGTTTTCGGATTTTCCTCAAAGTATTTTATTATTTTATTTGCTTTAAGAATATCCTTCTCTACTAATGCACTACGTAATTCAAAGTTATTATAATCTTTGCTGATACCTATATTCTTCTCTATTTGTTCAGGTGTCACTCTCTTCTGGCCTGCGGGTAAGGTAATGATTAACTTCTCCAGTTCTCCTGTAAGGCGGCTTAGATCCGTACCCACAAAATCTGCAAGCATAGCCGACGCTTTAGGCTCCATGTCGATGCCTTTACGTTTCATGTATGAGTTTATAAATGCAGGAAGTTGAGAGTCTTTGATCTTTTTGGATTCAAATAGAATACCGACCTTTTCTACTTCTGCCGCCAGTTTCTTTCGTTTGTCCAATGTACCATGTTTGTGGCATATTACAAGGATGGTAGAGTTCAATGGTTTTTGAAGATAAAAAGAAAGCTCTTCCATATTACGTATTGCTTGTGCTTCCTTTACAATTACTACCTGATATTCGGACATCATAGGATATCGTTTAGCAGCATTAATAACCGTTGCTATGTCTACATCAGCACCATATACTACAGTCAGATTGAATTCTTTCTCGGTTTCACTCAATACATTGTCTGTTATATAATCGGCTATGAGATCGATATAATATGATTCTTCTCCCATCAAGTAATAGATCGGGCGGTATTGCTTAGCCCTCAATTCTTTGAGGATGTCATCGCAACTAAGTTCTTGTTTTGCCATATATCAAAAGCCTTACCAGTCGAATTTCAAGTGTTTTACGGTCTTTTTCTCATCAATAATCATGCGTAGTGAAGCAATACCTATCTTCACATGTTCCTCGACATAGTTTTGGGTGACAATGTTGTCACTTTTATCGGTTTTTACACCTTCCGGGATCATGGGTTGGTCAGAAACCAATAGTAAAGCTCCTGTTGGGATATGATTGGCAAAACCACAACTGAAAAGAGTGGCAGTTTCCATATCTACTGCCATAGCACGGGTTTTAGTCAGGTATTTCTTGAATTCTTCATCATGTTCCCAAATACGGCGGTTGGTGGTATAGACAGTACCGGTCCAGTAATCACGGGCATAGTCGCGGATAGAGGAAGATACGGCGCGTTGCAGCATAAATGCCGGCAGTGCAGGTACTTCGGGTGGAAAATAGTCATTGGAGGTTCCTTCACCACGGATGGCGGCGATAGGGAGAATAAGATCACCTATTTTATTTTTCTTATCGATCCCTCCACATTTACCTAAAAAAAGGCAGGCTTTAGGCTGAATAGCACTTAAAAGATCCATGATGATGGCGGCATTGGGACTTCCCATACCGAAGTTAATGATAGTGATGCCCTCTGCACTTGCAGATATCATGTTGGCATCACGCCCCAGAATGGGGACATTGAACTTCTCTGCAAATATTTCTACGTACTTGTTGAAGTTGGTCAACAGAATATACTCTCCAAAATCTTCCAGGTTACGTTTTGTGTAACGGGGCAGCCAATTAGCTACGATTTCTTCTTTTGTTTTCATAAGATTCATTAAATTTGTGCTCTCTTTACAGAGAGCCATTATTTAACTTACAAAAATACGAAATGTTATCGTTAAACTTGCCAGTATTTGATACTAAAATTGCGTCACGAAATGGAAAAAATGTTATTTTTGACGTAATTCGTAAACGATATGTTGCCCTTACACCCGAAGAATGGGTACGGCAGCACTTCGTTCACTTTCTTATTGCACATAAAGGATATCCGATGGCATTGATGGCTAATGAGGTGCTTCTTAACCTGAATGGAACGAAGAAAAGGTGTGATACTGTACTATATCGGAGGGATCTTACAGCGCGGATGATTGTAGAATATAAAGCACCGCACATAGAAATTACGCAAGCTGTGTTTGACCAGATTACACGTTATAACATGGTGTTAAAAGTTGATTATCTGATAGTGAGTAATGGAATGCAGCATTATTGTTGCAAGATGGATTATGAGAAGCAATGTTATGTGTTTCTTAAGGATATTCCGGATTATAATAATATGCCAATGTAATAATATGCCAATGTGCCAATTAGCTGCGTGGTGTTGATATAGCGCAGCAATTGGCACATTGGCATATTATTCATTGGCACATTATTTAAATCGTTCCTGCAATTTTTGCATCAGTTCATAGAAGTTTGGTATATAGACGGTAGCAAGTAAAGTATTCATTGCCATACCAAATACTACTGCAGCTCCCAAGGCGATGCGACTTTCAGCTCCTGCACCGGAAGCAAACAACAATGGCATAACCCCTAATACAAATGCAAATGACGTCATGAGAATTGGCCTTAGACGAACGTGGCCCGCTTCATAGGCAGCATCTCTGATGGAGTTTCCTTCTGCCCGGAAGTCGCGGGCGAATTCTACAATTAGAATACCATTTTTGGCTGAGAGTGCAATAAGCAGGATAATACCAATCTGGGTATAGATACTTACCGGTGTGCCCATGACAAAGCAGCCAATCATCGCTCCAAGGAGTGCTACGGGTAATCCCATAATAGCTGCTACGGGGCTTGTCCAGCTTTCATATTGTGCGGCAAGTACAAGGAAGGCTACTAATAACGCCATGAGAAAAACAATTGTAGTAGTATTTCCTGCCTGCGTTTCCTGATAGGCTACAGAAGTCCATTCATAGCCATATTCCCCTCCTAATTGTTCGCTGATAAGTTCTTCCATCTGTTGAATGCCTTCGCCGGAAGAAAAGCCGGGAGCTACATTACAAGTTATGGCTGCTGTTTGATACATATTGTAACGGTTTATCTGGTCTTGTCCCAATTGCTCTTCTACTTTAGTGAAGGAAGAAAAAGGTACCATCTCCCCTTGCCCATTCGGTACACTTAGCTGTAATACATTGTCAATCACCTTCTGAGCTTGATCATTAGCCTCTATTTTCACTTGATAAATATGTCCGAATTGTACATAATCGTTCACGTAAGCAGCACCCATATAATAACCCAATGTGGCGAATACCTGATTAAGCTGAACACCCATAAATTGTACTTTATCGCGGTCGATATTCAGAAAATATTGTGGAACATTGGCTTGGTATTGGCTACTGACGGAAGCCAGGGCCGGTTTGCTATGGTAGTTTGCCATTAAGGTTGCAATGGCCTGTTGCATTTCTGTTGGACCCAGGTTACGGGTGTCTTCCAACTGTAGCTGCAATCCCCCGGTAGCTCCAAGACCAGGAATAGCAGGTGGAACCATGGCAAATATCTGTCCTTCTTGTATACTGTATGCCATTTCATTGAAACGTTCTACTACGGCAGCAGCGGTATGTTCTTTACCTTTCCGTTCGCTCCACGGTTTTAGAACGACGAAATATGTACTGCCATTACTTTCCTCTCCTCCCATTATGGAAAAACCGGAGATACCAATATAATCTTTCACTTCGGGATATGTATTAAGTATGGCATTTATCTGTTTACCAACAGCTTGTGTACGTTCCAGGCTGGCGGCAGGAGGTAACTGTACTACAGCAATAAAATATCCGTCATCTTCATCAGGAACGAATGTAGACGGCCATTTCACAAATAACAGTATGGCGATGGCGGTGAAAATACCATAAGAGATCAATGCTGTTCCGGGACGTTCGAGCAGCCATTTAACAATGCGGTCATACGCTCCCTGCGTTTTGTCATATGCCTTGTTGAATCCTTTATAGATAAAGAAAGTAGATGGCTTACTCTTCTCCAAAAACAGAGCACAAAGTGCCGGAGTCAGTGTCAGGGAGTTGAAACCACTTAATACAGTAGATGCAGCAATGGTAAGAGCAAACTGCTTGTATAGTTGTCCGGAGATACCACTGATAAGTGTTGTCGGTATAAATACAGCCAGCAATACGAGTACTACACCGACAATGGGACCGGTAATCTCTCCCATTGCTTTTGTGACGGCTTCACGTGGGGAGTATTGTCCTGTTTCAAGAAGTCGCGATGAATTTTCTACCACCACTATGGCATCATCTACCACAATGGCAACGGCCAATATTAATCCAAACAGCGTTAGTGTATTGATAGAGAATCCAAGTGCAGCCATCACTGCCAGTGTACCAATAAGAGATACCGGGATGGTAATACATGGAATGATAACCGCTCTCCAGTTCTGAAGGAAAAGGAAAATAACAAGTACTACCAATAGAGTGGTTTCGAGGAAGGTAACGAGTACTTCGTCGATAGATTCATTGATTACGTCTGTTGTATCCAATGTCACGTTATACTCTACCCCTGAAGGAAAGGTCTGAGCCAGTTCCTGCATTTTGGCTTTCACTCCCTTGGATACGTCGAGGGAATTAGAGCCGGGTTGTTGATAAATAGCAATGGCAGCTGTCGGTTTTCCGCGTAACTGAGAAACAACATTGTAGGAAGCGGATCCCAGATCGATACGTGCCACATCTTTCAGACGGAGCATCTTACCTCCTGTATCACTGCGAAGAACAATATTACCGAACTCGTCCGGTGATGAGAGGCGCCCTTTCACGGTCAAACTGTATTGGAAAGCATTGGCATTATCTTTTCCAATAGGTTGACCGACCGTCCCGGCACTTACTTCCATATTCTGCGACTGAATAGCCTGATAGATCTCTGCCGGAGAGATACTACGGATACGCATAGCCTCCGGATCGAGCCAGACACGCATGGAGTAGTCCCCTGCTCCCATTACATTGACAGCCCCTACGCCCGGAACACGTGTGAGTTGATCTACGAGGTTCAGCTTGGCGTAATTGGTCAGATAAAGTCCATCATACACCGAGTCTTTGGCACTCATGGTGAGGAACATGACGATGTTTGATGATTGCTTTTGTACGGTTACACCTTGTACAACAACAGGTTCCGGTAGTGATGATTGTGCTACACTTACCCTGTTTTGCACTTGTACGGTAGCCATATCCACATCCGTACCCACAGCAAAAGTGATAGTTAACGAATAGGCTCCTGACGAAGAGGAAGTAGACGACATATAGAGCATACCATCTACCCCGTTCACTTGCTGTTCGATAGGGATACCTACAGTTTGCGCTACTGTTTCGGCATTAGCTCCGGGATATACGGCGGAAACTTGCACCGTAGGCGGTGTAATGTCCGGGAATTGCGCCACGGGCAATATATTGAGTGTCACCAATCCTGCCACCACAATGATAAGCGCCAGAACGGTGGCGAATATGGGGCGGTTGATGAAGAATTTTGAAAACATGATGTTAATGATTAATGGTTAATGATGAATGATTAATGATAAACTGTCGATTGTCAATTATCAACTGTCAATTGCCAACTGCCTTTACTTTCATTCCATCCCTTACTTTCATCAGGGCTTTGGTGACATAACGTTCCTGTGGAGAGAGTCCGGTTGTAACCTGACGCAGGCTGTCTCCTATTAGTTGCCCTACACTGATATGGCGATAACGTACTATATTTGAATCATTTACAATATACACATATTTGCCAAGCTGATCTGTACCGATAGAAGCTGAATTGATTAGAACAGCTTCTTTCTGTTCTCCGTATGGCAGTGTAATGCTGACGTATAATCCGCTTTTCAGCAGGCCTTTCGGATTATCCAGATTGGCTCGGACTGTGAGTGTTCCAGTACTTAAATCCACGTTTGGAGACAGATAATCAAGAGTGGCAGGATAAGTCTGTCTGCCATCTTCCCCTAATTTTACAATAACCTCGCGAGGAAGTTCTGGTATTTCTTTACCGTCTTTAGAAGGGGCGCTCATCAGCATTGAAAGCCATTGGTTATCGGCTACGTTAAAGTAGGTGTACATACGATTGTCCTTGTAGAGAGTAGCCAGTGTGGTAGGTTGTACGGCACCACTGATATAGCTGCCTACATCTACTGTACTTCGACTGACGGTTCCATCAAATGGTGCATGAATATAGCAGTATCCCAGATTGGTGCGTGCTGTATTCAGTGCAGCTTCGGCATTACTGACAGCAGCTGTTTCTTCGGCTACGGAAGATTCTGCCTGTAATACTTGTATCCGGCTTACTGCATCGCTTTTCAGTGCTTCACGCATACGGGAATAATTATTGCGGGCGTATGTCAGCTGTGCTTGAGCTGTTTTAAGGGCGGCTTCGGCTTTCGTCACATTGTCTTTATAAATAGTGGGTTCTATGACGAATAGTAATTGTCCTTTTTTGACCCGGCTTCCTGGTGTATAGGAAGCTGATTGTAAAGTACCGTTGACCCGTGCTACGAGGTTTACCGTCTGTTCGGTGGTTAAATAGCCCGGGTAATCTTTGGTAAGCGTAATATCTTTCACAAGCGGATGGGCTACGCTGACTTCGGGTACAGGCATAGCATCTGCGGTGGCTTTTTTCTTTCCCTGACATCCTATTAATAATGGTAGGGCGAGAAGGATATACAGTAATCTTTTCATTGTTATATAGGTTTTAGTAATTTTAGTTGTTCCAGCCTCCTCCTAATGCCTGGTAGAGGGCAATCAGTTGTAGCAGCGAATTGCCTCGTGCCTGTACTAACTGGTTTTCGTAAGTCAACAGAGAACGTTGTGCGTCCAGTACATTCTGAAAGGGAGTGAGGCCTTGTTTATATAAGTCGAGAGAGAGGGTCAATGTTTCTTGTCCCTGGTTACGTACTTCCCGCAAGGCCACTATTTGCTTGATAGAATTACGGTAAGCGTTCATGGCATTATCTGTTTCCTGCACGGCTGTCAATATAGTCTGGTTGAACTGATTTATTGATTCGTCCAATTGTGCACGGGCTAATTTGGTGGCATTTATCAGTTTGCCACCGTTGAAGATAGTCCAGCTTAGAGCAGGGGCTATTTCGTAGGTGAAACTTTTATGATTGCCAAAGTCTCTGAGATCTTTAGAGGCAAAACCGACGGAACCTTTCAGAAATACTTGTGGTAACCAGTCTGATTTAGAGGCACCCAACAAAGCGGCTTGTGCATTTACCTGACGTTCTGCACTGCGGATATCCGGCCTTCTCATTAGTAAATCGGCAGGTAGACCAACTCCGATGGGTTCCATATAATCCGGCAATTCCCCTACCCGGTCCAATACGGGACGTACTTCCTGCGGATAGGTTCCGAGCAATACGGCCAATGTGGTAATATATTGATTGATACCCGATTCTAATTGTGGTATGGAAGCTTTGGTACTGTAGTATACTGATTTAGCCTGAGCTACATCGAGTTTGGATACCAATCCTGTATTATATCTTACTTCAGTGATTTTCAGTACGGCAGCTTGTGAAGTACAATTTTTCTCTACCACTCGTAACTCTTGTTGTAGTTCCCTCAAATTGATATATGCTGAGGCTACTTGTGCTGATAAGGAAACCATTACTGCTGTATACTCTTCTTTACTGGCGGCAAAGGTCTCTTTCTGCGCTTTTACCCGTTGTCGGATGCTTCCGAATATATCTAATTCCCAGTTCATATTGATAGAAGCATCATAATAATGTTGGGTTGTCTGTGGTATCTCACTGGTGTTGCCACTGGTTTGCTGACGTGTCCATCCGGCATTTATTCCAAGGTTTGGGAAAAAACTACTACGCTCCATACGTAGGTTTGCCTTTGCTGCATTCATACGGTCTATCGCAGTCAACACCGAATAGTTACGGTCTACAGCAATGGTTATCAATGAGTCAAGAGTCTGATCTCCGAAAGATTTCCACCACTGATCGTCTACAGGTAATATCTGTTGAAATACTTTTCCTCCCTCTTCCCAGGTTTGTGGCAAGGGAGTATCCAGATAACGGTTCGCAGTCTGCGCTGAGGCTACGGACGAAAGAAACAAAAGGAGCGATATGCTCCACGCTCGCATATTCATAAGTTCAGGTTTTTAAGAAATGAAAAGAAAACAACTAAAGTTTCAGTTTGTTTAGGGTGCCGGGAAGATTGTTCCTCACATACAGAGAAGTATGTAGGATGGTATAAAAGAAAAAGGTGGATAAATTGTAATTATACAATCCATCCACCTTTTAATAGGATATTAACTATTGAGAGAGCTGTTTTTTATTCAGCAGTTTTTCTTCTGATAGCTCTTTTGGCTGTTGGTGCCGGAGCTTCTTCTACCTTGTGGCTAATTTCTACACCTGCCAGTTCCGGGTCAATCATAATACGTCCGCAGTATTCACAAACAATTACTTTTTTACGTGAACGGATATCAAGTTGTCTCTGAGGCGGGATTTTGTTAAAGCAACCACCACAAGCATCACGTTGAACGTATACAACGCCTAAACCATTACGAGAGTTTTTACGGATACGTTTGAATGACTGCAACAGACGTGGTTCTATTTTGGTCTCCAGATCTTTTGCTTTATCTCTCAACTTTTCTTCTTCCTGTTTTGTTTCAGAAATGATTTCGTCCAGTTCGCTCTTTTTCTGATCCAGGTCTTTTTGTCTTTCTTCCAGAGCAGCTGTGCTTTTGGCTACTTCTTCAGATTTCTCCTGTTCTTCGGCAGTAAATTCTTTGATTCTCTTCTCACAGAGCTCTATTTCGAGTGTCTGGAATTCGATTTCTTTTGTTAAGAAGTCATATTCGCGATTGTTGCGTACGTTGTCTTGCTGTGATTTATATTTCTCTACAGAAGCCTTCGCCGCTTCAATCTCTACTCTTTTGCCTGCGATTGCTGCTTTAAGTTCGCTTACTTCCGCTTTGATTTTATCAATACGTGTACTCAAACCGGCAATTTCGTCTTCAAGATCCTGTACTTCCAATGGAAGTTCACCTCTCAAAGTTTTAATCTTGTCAATCTCAGACAGCATCGTTTGTAATTGGAACAGTGTTTTCAGTTTCTGTTCCACGGTCAACTCATTCGGATCTTTTTTTGCTTCTTTAGCCATTTTACTTATAAATATTTTATGGGATTTGTGTTCACTTTACTAAATTGGAGTGTAACATTAGGAAATAAATCCCGGATTATGGAATAAAAAATTTCTTTTGTATACTGTTCACTTTCATAGTGTCCTATTTCGGCCATTAGAATTTCTGCTTCATGCCCGAAATAATCATGATATTTAATTTCACCGGTAATGAATACATCTGCTCTGTTGCGAATAGCCAATGGCAGCAAGAAAGCTCCTGCTCCACCACAAAGTGCTACGGTTTGTATTTCACGTCCGGATAGTTTATTGTACTTCAGGCAGCCTACTTCAAACGTTTTCTTGATACGTTTCAGGAATTCCAGTTCAGTTTCCGGAGTCTCCAACTCTCCTATTATCCCTGCTCCTGCCTGTTGCCAGGAATTCTGGAGTGGATAAATGTCGAATGCCGGCTCTTCATACGGATGTGCAGTAAGCAAAGCACGAATCGCTTCTCCTTTCTTATATACAGGAAGAATGGTTTCAATTCTTATTTCTCTTTCATGATGAAACTCTCCGATGTTTCCACAGAAAGGACTGCTTCCTTTCTGTGCGCGGAATGTTCCTTCTCCTTCAAGATTATAACTGCATGAGTCATAATTACCTATATATCCGCATCCTGCGGAAAACAAGGCGTTACGTACTTCATCCGCCTGTGCGAATGGTACAAATGTAACAAGCTTAACCAGGCTATTCTCTTTCGGATCAAGTATGCGTACGTTCTTTAGTCCTATCTTCTCGGCTATCTTAAAGTTCACTCCTCCGGGAGCGTTATCCAGGTTGGTATGAGCTGAATAAATGACAATATCATTCTTGATAGCTTTCAGTATGCAACGTTCCACATAGTCTTTTCCTGTGATAGACTTGTAGCCTTTAAAAATAAGGGGATGATGCGATATAACAAGGTTATACCCCATTGCAATGGCTTCATCGAGAATGGCTTCGGTAACGTCCAGACACAACAAAGCCCCTGTTGCTTCCGCATCTGTCAATCCGATTTGCAGGCCGGCATTATCAAATCCGTCTTGCAATGGCAGAGGCGCGAACCGTTCAAGGGCGCTTACAATCTCTTTAATTTTCATTCTTTGTAGAAAATTTGGTTGCAAATATAAGAAAAAAGCAGGGAATAAGTATACCTTTTATCGTTTTTTAGTACATTTGGGGAAATTTGGAGGAGTACTTATGAAAATAAATCTATCAAAGGTTGGTGCGGATATCATTTCAGCTTTGAAAAAGTATCCGGTGGAAGCATTATTGGGCTTGCTATTTTTTGTATTCTTTTGTATTGAAGATCAGTTAAATTGGGAATCCTCTTCGGAGCTGATTAAGCATATACGGGATGTAATGTCCCTCTTTCCGGCCTTTATGGTACTGGTGTACAGCTTGCATCAGCTTTTGTATCTTACTAAGGGCAGAATATTGTATTATTTGTCGGTATTACTGCCTCTACCCTTTCTTTGGGTTGATTTGAGTCACTTTGTATTTACTATTTCTTATACATTTACACTGATATTGGCATTTTTCATTCTGCTGGCATGTAAATGTAAGTGGGAGAATCTTTCCTTTGCCCGAAATTGTATGCAAACGTTTGTAAGTCTGATTTTTGCTTTCTTTATCGGACATCTTTTGGCGCTTGCTGTATGGGGGCTTTATTCTTCTGTGGTATACATCTTTAATATGGAGAGGTATGATTTCCCTGAGTATATTTATATGTTCTGCCTGTTTGTTGTGATTCCGTTGCTTTATTGCCATTTGCAGGAGAAAGAAAGTGAAGAGCATGCGACTCCCCGGTTTATGGAAATTATTATAAACTATATTCTTTCACCGGCAGTGATTGTTTATACGGCAATACTTTACATCTATTTCATAACGATTGCCATTCATTGGGAGTTGCCTAAGGGAGGGATTGGGTATATGGTACTTGCGTTGGCCATTTTTGCAATGGCAGGGCATATGTTTCAGCTTCTTGTTTCCAAAAATATTTATGGGTGGTTTTATAGCCATTTTAGTTGGATTGCGATACCGCCACTTATTCTTTTCTGGGTGGGAACCATTGAGCGCATAACGACTTATAGCTTTACGGCATCAAGAGTTTACCTCTTCATATCCGGTATTTTGATGACATTTTATATCTTTTTCTTGTTTTCCCGGAAGATAGGAAACTATCAGTTGATGGCTGTAGTGAGTAGTATCTGTATTGTGATTTTGACTTTTATCCCTGGCATTAGTGCCCGAAGTATAGGCATTCATTCACAGAAACAGAGGTTAGAAAGATATATTTCCAGGCTTGATATGCTGGATTCTGTTACTCATAAGTTAAAACAAGGAGTCGTATTTAATGAAACTGATTCTTTGAGGTGGAAAGATGCCCGGGAACTGGAAGCATGTTATTCTTATTTAAAGGATGAAACAGGTTCTGATTATATGAAAAAGGAATATGGGGAATGCGACATTTCAACTAAGCGTAACTGGCATTACATGAGTCCTGTTTTTCCGTCAGGAATCAATATAGAAGGATATACTCGTTATTATCCTATGCGTACTTATGATAGAAAAGAATATATTAGTAAAGTAAAAGATGGAGTAATAACAATTCGGCGTGCATCTGATGATAGGGTGATTATAAGCCGTGATATAAATGCATATATGAACTCTCATCGTGTCTGGATGCAGAATGAGGTAGCCGATTCGGTAAGTTTGGGGTTATTTATCACTCGTAATGACTCTTGTATGCTTGTGCTTGATAATATAAGTTATGAAGAAGGAGCTACTATTCACTGTACCAGTGCATCAGTTGATGCTATCTTTATTAAATAATGCGAATCAGTAGTTGAAAACCATGTTAGTGGGATTTTGTTTATTTCTTCTCCGTTTTTGAGTGCTTCCCGCATGGGGAAGTACTTAGTGTTGTAATTAATTCAGAGATGCATGGGCTGCACGCAACAGAAAAAGAGCTGGTGTTGCATGGTAGAAAAATACTACAATTTTTATATTTGTAATTGCTTGATTATTAGCAATATATATGAACGCTTTTTTCTCTACGAGAAACGGGTCGAAACTCTACGGAGATCGGGGTGAAACTCTACGAGGAACGGGCCGATTCTCGTAGAGCAACGCATGGAGTGTTTCTGATATTTTACAAGACTTATTAATCAAGGGAAATCGGCCTGTTCCTATTGTATTAAAGTTTTACTACAGAGTTTCACTGAGTTACACAGAGTACTATTTATCTGATTTATAACAATTAAAACTTGGTGAAACTCTGTGTGGCTTTGTGGTGAACTATATGCTAAATAGTAATCTCTACCAGGTTTCCATCCGGATCGAGGATAGCGCTTTCAAAGAATCCATCGCCCGTGGTACGGGGTTCACTGGCTACTACAAACCCATTGTGGCGCAAGCGTTCTGTAAGTTCGAGAACAGCTTCTTTACTACCTGCTGAAACAGAAAAGTGTGCCAAACCAATGTGTGGAATCTTGTCTGCCGGAGAAGTAACATCCGTTTTACGCATCATTTCGATTAAAGCGCCTCCTCCATCAAAGCTGATAAGGTAGGATTCGAAACCTTTTGCAGGATTTACGTACTTTTCATTACTTGTTCCATTGAAATAAGTAATGTAAAACTGTCTTAACTCTTCTAATTGAGTGGTCCAAAGTGCAATGTGATGAATATACATGGTTATTTTATAAATGGTTATTTCTCTTCTTTTATGAGTGTATAATAATGTAAATCAAGTATCTTTGCAAAGATAAATAAAGTTGAATACGAACCATTTGATTTGAATCAAAATATGATAAGAAGCTATAATTCTCAAGATACAGACAGGGTGATACGCATTTGGTTAGAAGCCTCTATCTTGGCACATCATTTTATTCCTGCTATGTATTGGATTGGAAAACAAGAAGATATGCGGAATGTTTATCTTCCGGGAAGTGATACATATGTATTTGAAGATGAAAAAACAAAGTCTGTGCAAGGTTTTATTTCGATGGTAGGCAACTATTTGGCTGCTATATTTGTAATACCAGAAGCACAAGGTACAGGTATTGGAAAGGCATTGATAGAATACGTAAAAAAGATATATCCTGAGATAACACTAAGGGTATATGCTAAAAATGAACCATCAGTGGCTTTTTATGAGAAACAGGGGTTTAGGTTTGTAGAGAAGCATGTAGAAGAAGAAACAGGCGAACAAGAGCTTGTAATGAAGTGGAATAGATAAAGTATTACTAATATATTATAATTTAAGAAGATGAAGAAAATTTTATTTTTATTGTTACTGGTTATCACTCTCGGAGCTTGTGAGAGTGATACTGATTCAAATTGGAATAATCGCCCAGGTGGAGGTTCTAATGAAACTCAGAATTGGGATTCGTATACAATTACTGTTAAAAACTGGGAGCGTATAGGAGGTGTGAATGAAAATAATTCTTATTTTCGTTGTATCGTTGAAGATAAGTATTTAGATCAGTATATCTTTGATAAAGGAAGTGTCATGGTATATCTGATTCAATATGATGGTAATACGCCGGTCCAGACTCCTCTTCCTTATGTAATGTATTATGCTGAGGGAAATAAGAATTGGGCAGAAACGTTCTCCTATGATTATTCCGTAGGTTCGTTTGCTTTCTATGTGACTTATAGTGACTTTCTAACAGAAAATAATCCTGGAGAATGTCAGTTTAAGATAGTAATGCATTGGTAATATTAGGTGTATATAACAAGAATGTGCACTCTTGTCATGCCAAAGTGTACATTCTTGTTATATAAAAGTGTACATTTTTATCAAGCAAAACTGTACACTTTTGTAACTGCTGATAATCAGTCTGTTATCTCTTGCTTATATTCCCATCGCCTGCCGTATTTCCCCGTGCGGGAAGCACATCTAAGTCATCCAGAATCTTTTTTATGTCTACTGGTTGAAGGCGTCCATATACTTTCTCTCCTATCATCACTACGGGGGCAAGGCCACAGGCTCCCACACAGCGGAGGCAATCTAATGAAAACTTTCCATCCGGTGTGGTCTCTCCTACTTCGATACCTAAAATACGTTTGAATTCTTCTAATAATTTTTCCGAACCTCTCACATAGCAGGCAGTTCCCATACAAACTGAGATAGGGTGTTTTCCTTTGGGAGTCATTGTAAAGAAAGTATAGAAAGTAACCACTCCATATACTTTAGATACAGGGATATTGAGTTTATGGGCTATGATACGTTGTATCTCTTCGGGTAAATACCCATGAAGATGTTGGGCCTCGTGCAGAATATTGATAAGCTCTCCCGGGGCATTTCCATGTATGTCACAGATTGCTTTAATCTGTTCAACTACCGTACATGCTAATTTTATATCTGACATAGTTTTATTTTTTATGCGTTAATCAATGGCTTTATTGAAATAATGTGTGTGCAGTAGCATATGTGCTTTCTCACTGAGAGGTTTACCCAAATATTCTTCATAAAGTTTTTGAATATACGGATTTTCGTGTGATTTCCGCAAAGGCTTCTGTGCATCTTCTTCATATAAAGCGCGCGAGCGTGCATACAGTATATCTGCCCGTCCGTGATGGAGTGGTTGCCCTCCGCCACCAATACATCCTCCGGGGCAAGCCATAATTTCGATAGCATGGTACTCATTATGTCCGTTTCGGATATCTTCCAACAAGCGGCGTGCATTTCCTAAACCATGAGCAATCCCCACTTTCAACTCAAAGCCATTCAGGTTGATAGTAGCCCGGCGTACTCCTTCTAATCCTCTGACATGTTCAAAGTTTACATTTTCCAGTGTGGTACCTGTATAGATTTCATATACGGATCGTAAGGCAGCTTCCATAACTCCACCGGTTGTTCCGAAGATCACACTGGCTCCCGTTGATTCTCCCATTGGATTGTCAAACTCACTGTTTGGTAACAGGTTGAAACCGATATTAGCACGTTTGATAAGTGTAGCCAGTTCGCGGGTGGAGATGGAATAATCCACATCGGGATTGCCATTGACTTTAAACTCTTCCCGGTCGCATTCGTATTTCTTTGCCAGGCAAGGCATGATGGAAACCACTACTAATTTTTCACGTGGAATGCCCATTTTCTCTGCCCAATATGTCTTGGCTATGGAACCGAACATTTGTTGCGGAGAACGAGCCGTAGATGGGATATTTAATAAATCGGGAAAATGATGTTCAAAGAAGTTCACCCATGCAGGGCAACAGGAAGTCAGGATAGGCAAACATACATTTTTATCCCCGTTTAGGAAGCGTGTGAGTCTGTCCAGCACTTCTGTTCCTTCTTCCATAATAGTAAGATCAGCTGCAAAATCGGTATCGAATACATAATTGAAACCTAATTCGCGGAGGGCATATACCATTTTGCCTGTAACCGGGGTACCGGCGGGCAAACCGAATTCCTCTCCTAAGGCCACGCGTACAGCAGGAGCTGTTTGTACAATAACCACTTTATCAGGATCGTCCAGATCTTCAAGAAGCCGGTTGGTATGATCGCGCTCAGTCAGCGCTCCTACCGGACAAACAGCAACGCATTGTCCGCAATAAGTGCATTCACTTTCACTCATTTTTTTGTCAAATGCAGGAGCAATGGTGGTATTGAAACCTCTGCGTACGGCTCCCAAGGCACCTACTGTCTGTACATCATTGCAAACACTTTCACATCGTCTACAAAAAATACATTTATCCATGTTGCGAACGATGGAAGAAGTTACTTCCCGTTTGCGCAATGAAAGCTCTCCGCCTGTGAACGGCATTTCGCGTACGTTGAAACGAAGAGCAAGATTCTGCAATTCACAATTGCCGGATTTTGGGCAGGTCAGACAGTCATTTGGGTGATCGGACAGAATAAGTTCAGCTACTATTTTTCGTGCATTCATCACTCGTAGTGTACTGGTACGCACTGTCATCCCTTCTGTACATTTAGTGGCACAGGCAGGAGCAAGATTCTTTCTACCCTCCACCTCTACCACACAGATACGGCAGGAAGCTGGATTGTTTTTGATACAAGTACCCTTCAGGTCAATGTGGCAGAGGGTTGGTATGTTTATGCCGATTTCGGTGGCGGCTTCCAGAATAGTAGTACCAACAGGTACGGTTATCGAGTGACGGTCTATTTGTAGTGTTACTTCTTTGGTTTCCATAGTGTTTGAGATTAGCATACAGAGATTGCGTTAAATTTACAGCGTGCCATACACATACCACACTTGATACATTTTTCGGGAAGAACAGTATGTGGTTTACGTGGCAGACCTATGATGGCATCTGCCGGACAGTTTTTGGCACAAAGGTGACAACCGATACACAGATCGGGATTGATATAGTACGTGAGCAGAGATTTACATTGTTTGGCACGGCAAGTCTTATCCCGTACATGCTCTATGTATTCATCATAAAAGTTATCCAATGTAGACAATACCGGGTTGGGAGATGTCTGTCCCAATCCACACAGCGCGGTATCTTTTATAACTTTACCAAGCGTTTGCAGCGTCTGTAGATCTTTTTCTGTAGCTTTACCTTCCGTTATTTTATTGAGTAGTTCCAATAATCGTTTATTACCGATACGACAAGGGGTACACTTGCCACAGGACTCTTCTACCGTGAAATCAAGGAAGAAGCGGGCTACCGATACCATACAATCGTCTTCGTCCATAACAATCATTCCTCCGGACCCCATCATAGAACCGGCAGCAAGCAGGTTATCGAAGTCGATGGGTGTATCGAGGTGTTTTTCTGTGAGGCAACCACCTGACGGGCCTCCTGTTTGTACAGCTTTAAACTTTTTATCTCCTTTGATTCCTCCGCCTATTTCATAAATAACTTCCCGTAGTGTTGTTCCCATTGGAACCTCTATCAATCCTACATTATTAATCTTTCCGGCTAAAGCGAAAACTTTCGTCCCTTTAGAGCGCTCTGTACCGATGGAAGCAAACCATTCGGCTCCGTTGATTAATATAATAGGTATATTTGCTAATGTTTCTACATTGTTCACATTGGTTGGTTTGTTTTGGTATCCTGATTCAGCCGGGAAAGGTGGTTTCAAAGTAGGTTCTCCTCTTTTACCTTCCATTGAATGGATAAGTGCAGTTTCTTCACCGCACACAAATGCACCGGCTCCATATCTTATATCTATATCAAAGCAGAAATCTGTTCCTAATATGTGTCCGCCTAATAATCCGTATTCGCGAGCCTGTGCGATGGCTGTTTTCAACCGATGTATGGCGAGCGGATATTCTGCACGGATGTATACCAAGCCTTTGGAGGCTCCGATAGAGTATCCGCACAAAGCCATTGCCTCAATAATAGAATGGGGATCACCTTCCATGATTGAACGATCCATAAATGCTCCCGGATCTCCTTCATCAGCGTTACAGACTACATATTTAATGTCGGATTCCTGACGGGCAGTCAGTTCCCATTTCAGACCTGTGGGAAATCCACCACCTCCCCGTCCACGTAGTCCGGAGCGTTTGATTACATCTATCACTTTATCCGGAGTATGGTTGAGCAAGTAGTTTGCTAAAGCTACATACCCATTGCGTGCGATGTATTCTTCTATATTCTCCGGATCTATAAATCCGCAGTTACGCAATGCAATTCGCAATTGTTTCCGATAGAAATCCATGTGTTTGGAGTCATTTACTTTTTGTTCCGTCTTGGGATCAGTGTACAGCAGGCGTTCTATTTTCTTTCCTCCTATAATATGCTCCTTTACAATTTCTTCGGCATCTTCGGGGGTGACTTGAGTATAGAAAGTGTTGTCCGGAATGATTTTTACGATAGGACCTTTTTCACAAAATCCAAAGCATCCGGTCGTGATAACTTCTACTTTGTCTGTTATTCCGTTTTCTTTAAGTATTTTGTTCAGATTGTCAGCAATAAGGTGGCTGGAAGATGCTTTGCAGCCCGTACCTCCACAGATCAGAATCTGCAAATGTTGTGAACCAAGAGCCAGCCCACAACTGTTTTCAGTTACTTTATCATTGCTCTCTTCACGTAAACGGAGGGCAGTCTCCGCACTTCTTCTGATCTTCTCAAGATCGTGAATTGATAGTATTTTCATCCGTATTAAATTAAGTTCGGAACAAATATAGTAATTCAAATGATTATACAAAAAGAAAGCGTGTGAAATATTAAAAGGAAAGCATTATGTGGGAATTAAATAGCTTATTTGGGCTGTATTTGTATACTGGAGGTTACAAAAAACGACTTTTATGTATCATTAAGACAGAGTAGTGTCTATCTGATGAGACGCGGATTAACACAGATTAAAAGCCTGTAGTTTTTTATCATGCATTTGTTTTCCTTTGCGAAAATCTGCGTTTGTCTGTGTTTCAATAAAGATTTAAACTCTGTGGAACTCCGTGTTACTCTGTGGTGAAATACACTCAAAACCGTTTATATTTAATAAGAACTTTATTTTTTAAAGCGTATTTCTCGTCTACTACTCTATCTGTAGGGAAAAATGTGAATATAATTCTCCAATCTTCTTTTTGATAAATGAATTTTCGTACATTTGTTCCTTGTTCTATTAACACAAGTTTCTCCCGAATGAAGCGTTCTATGTCGGGTGGTATAACGATCCCTTCCCGTGAGACTTCTGCTGTAATGAAGAATCCCGGTGTTGATAACTTTGAAATGAATTCCAGAATCTGTTCTATCATTTTTTCTCTTTCTTTTCTACCATGACCTGTAGTAGTTTGCCGTAAGCATCAAATGATTTACGTGATGCCAGCGAAATGGTGATCATCAATGAAAGCATGGAAGCTGTAAACGTAATGACCATAATCATCATCTGATACTTGATAGCCACATTCGGACTACTCCCTCCCAATATCTGACCAATCATTGTTCCCGGAAGTGCAACCAATCCCATTACAGCAATGTTAGCTATCAGTGGGCTGAAGGCTTTAATGATTGCCTGCCGGATGAAAGGTGCCTGTGCTTCCTGCCGGGTAGCCCCATTGCCGAGCAGATAACAATAGAGTTGTTCTTCCCGTTTCAATCCACTGTAGTAGGTATTTAGTGCAATGACATTACTCGAAAGCATGTTTCCCATTAAGATACCGAAAATAGGAATGAAGTATTGTGCGCTGAATACATTGTCCAGCTGTAGCACTACGCCAATAAAGTACATCCCAACCAGGACAACACTGCATAGAAAGCCTACACTGATAGGAATCAATAGTATTTTCCGCTTTAGCCCGGTACGTACGAGAGCTGTCTGTCCGGCTACAAATATCATAATAATCACCCACAGAAAGTTTATCCACGGATTATTCCACAAAAACAAATATTTTAAGTACATCCCGATAAGGAAGAGTTGTACGATCATACGTGCTGTACCGATAAGAGTGGCTTTGAGTAGTCCGGTTTTAAATTTCCATAAATAAAATACAGGGATTATCAGTAAGAGTAACCCTGTTAGCAGACTGAGGTATGATATATCGATGGTTCCCATGGAAATATTTACGATTAGACGATTTACGAGTTACGATTGAAGTTACAAATTTATTAACTGATTACAGCCGTGAGCAAAAGTTTTATCGTGCGAAACGGCTAAAACGGATGCTCCTTGTTCTGTTTGTCGGTGAAAAAAGGCCAGTACTTTATCTGTAGAGCCGGAGTCGAGTGCCGAAGTAGGCTCATCTACTATGATAAGTGGCTTTTTCAGCAAGGCAGCCACGGCTATCATAATACGTTGCCGTTGTCCGCCGGATATTTCCCCTACCCGTTTTCGATACAAATCTTCATCCAAACCCAATTCTGCAAAACAACTGAACAGTCTTTCTTCAGAAAAAGAGGCTCCCCTGTTTGCTTTTAGTTCGAAAGGTAACTGTACCATTTCCTTCACCCATTCCATAGGCAGAGCCAGTTCCTGCGGAATCCAGGCTATCTGCCGGCGAATGGTGTCAATGGTATTTCGGGTCAGTTCGAAGTCACCTACGGTAATTGTTCCTTTACGTAGAGGGACAAATCCCATGACAGCATTTAGAAGAGAAGTTTTTCCTCGCCCCGATTCGCCTGCGATACAAGCGGTTTCACCTTTATGTAACTGCATGCAAAAACCGGAAAAAAGTTCTTCGTCTCCGAAAGCAATACATGCATTGTCTATTTGTAGCATTTTACTTTTTTGTTCTATCTTTCTGACAAAGGTAAACAAAATATTGGAAGAATCGTAGAATAATTGATTCTACCTGCTTCGATGAGGGATGTTTTTAGGAGGGATATTACCTTACTTGCCTGTAACTTACACCCGTTCCGCATGTATATAACCCTCCCGGATCAGATAAGGAATTAATTCTTTTTTCAACTGCATTTTTATATTTATCTTTGCTTACTGATTTTATTTAAAATAAAGGCTATGATACAGAATGAACGAGACATTCGCCACGAGCATATACTCAACGTGGCGCGGCAGATGATGACAGCTGCCCGTACTGCTCCGAAAGGAAAAGGTATTGATATAATAGAAGTGGCTTTGGTTACAGGTGAGGATATCAAAATATTGTCTGACAAGATGATTGCAATGGTTGAGGAGCATGGAATGAAATTCTTTCTTCGCGATGCCGATAATATTCTAAGTGCTGAATGCATTGTATTAATAGGTACGCGCGAGCAAGCGCAGGGATTGAATTGCGGACATTGCGGATATGCTACCTGTGCAGCTCGTACCGAAGGAGTACCCTGTGCGCTAAACAGTATTGATGTAGGTATTGCCATTGGTTCGGCATGTGCTACAGCTGCCGATATGAGGGTGGATACACGTGTGATGTTTTCGGCCGGGTTGGCTGCCCAGCAACTCAATTGGCTGAAAGACTGTAAAATGGTGATGGCTATTCCTGTTAGTGCTTCTTCTAAGAATCCGTTCTTTGACCGTAAGCCAAAACAGTAAATAGGGTTGTTCTAAAGATTTATAAATATTAAATTGCAAGTAAACAGATGGGAATTATAGTTGGGCTTCCTTGTTCGGGCGGTTCGGAAAAGGATTTGCAGTTGAATTTTGGTAAGGTGATGGCTCAGCAAACAGAGATGCGGGCACCCTTTCTTCCTGCTGAATGGTATCCGCAAAGTGGTGTTCAGCTGACCTGGCCTCATGCGGGGACAGACTGGGCCTATATGCTTGATGAAGTGCAGGAATGTTTTGTCAATATAGCCAATGAGATCGCTAAGCGAGAGTTGTTACTGATTGTAACGCCCGAACCGGAAGAAGTGAAGAAGCAGATCGCTGCTACTGTGAATATGGAGAATGTACGCTTTCTGAAGTGTGGTACAAATGATACCTGGGCACGTGATCATGGAGCTATTACCATGATAGACGTAGATGCCCCTTCCCTGCTCGATTTCACTTTTAATGGCTGGGGGCTGAAGTTTGCTTCCGATCTGGATAATCAGATTACCCGTCGTGCCATTGAAAACGGAGTTCTGAAAGGACGCTATGTCAACCGTCTCGGTTTTGTTCTCGAAGGAGGTTCTATTGAAAGTGATGGTATGGGTACATTGCTCACGACTTCCGAATGTTTATTGTCGCCCAATCGTAACGGGCAAATGAATAAAGTGGAGATTGAGGAATATCTGAAGAGTGTATTTCATCTTCAGCAGGTACTTTGGCTGGATCATGGTTATCTGGCAGGAGATGATACAGATAGTCATATCGATACACTTGCCCGTTTATGCCCCGCTGATACGATCGTATATGTACAATGTGAAGATGAGAAAGATGAGCATTATAAATCTCTTCATGCCATGGAAGAGCAGCTTAAAACATTTCGTACGTTGGCCGGAGAGTCTTATCGCCTATTAGCTTTGCCAATGGCCGATGAAGTGCAGGAAGAAGGAGAACGCTTGCCTGCCACTTATGCTAATTTCTTGATACTGAACGATGCAGTACTTTATCCAACTTATGATCAGCCCGAGAAGGATAAACGTGCAGAAGAAGTTTTGCAGGAAGCTTTTCCTGGGTATGATATAATTGGCATTGACTGCCGCGCTTTGATCAGGCAGCATGGCTCTTTGCATTGTGTAACCATGCAATATCCCACAGGTATCCTGAAGTAACCTCAATCGTAAATCGTAAATTGTCTAATCGTAAATTACTAAGATGAGAAATATAAAAGTCGGCTTGATTCAACAGGCCAATACTTCAGATATCAGAACTAATCTGATGAATCTGGCTCAAAGTATAGAAGCATGTGCCGCACGTGGTGCACAACTGGTTGTATTGCAGGAGTTACATAACTCTTTGTATTTTTGCCAGACAGAAAATACAAACTTATTTGATCTGGCAGAACCTATCCCCGGCCCTTCTACCGGATTTTATTCCGAACTGGCTGCCAGTAACCAGATTGTGTTGGTTACCTCTTTGTTTGAGAAACGTGCTCCGGGATTGTATCACAACACTGCGGTTGTTTTTGACAGTGATGGCAGTATTGCCGGAAAATATCGCAAGATGCATATTCCTGATGATCCTGCTTATTATGAGAAATTCTATTTCACTCCGGGAGATATTGGCTTTGAGCCTATTCAGACATCTTTAGGTAAATTAGGAGTACTTGTCTGTTGGGATCAATGGTATCCGGAAGCTGCCCGTCTTATGGCCCTGAAAGGAGCCGAATTACTAATTTATCCTACCGCTATTGGCTGGGAGAGTTCGGATGCGGATGATGAAAAGATTCGTCAGCTCAATGCCTGGATTATCTCTCAGCGTGCCCATGCTGTAGCAAACGGGCTTCCGGTTATTTCTGTCAACCGCGTAGGGCATGAACCCGATCCGTCTATGCAGACAAATGGTATTCTTTTCTGGGGAAATAGTTTTGTTGCCGGTCCGCAGGGAGAACTTCTTGCACAGGCCGCTAATGATCGTCCGGAAAATATAGTAGTAGAAATTGATATGGAACGTTCGGAAAATGTTCGTCGTTGGTGGCCATTCCTGAGAGACAGAAGAATAGATGAATATGAAGGGCTGACGAAGCGATTCCTGGATTAAGATTCAAAATTCACCACAGAGTTCCACAGAGTGCTAATTTATTTGATAAACGCAAATTAACGCGAATTATCGCAGATTTGAAAGACTGTTATTCTTTTATCTTTTGTTTTCCTTTGCGAAAATCTGCGTTAATTCTGCGTTTCAATAGTGTTACTCTCTCTCTCTGGTGAAATTGAATCTCACCGGAAAGTGAGTTTCCTGTTTGTTATAAAATTAACAGTACCGTAGATAAATAGTCCGAGGAACTGTGCCAGATACTCGTTTACATCTCCTGCTTCCACCAGTATGATAAGGAATATAAATTGCGCACTGTAGGCTATTCCGAAAGCCATAGCAAAGAACAACACCTGTTGCCAGAGGTTGTTCTTTTTGTCTTCTGTGGGGAATACCCAATACTTACACCATATAAAATTATGTATCTGGGCTACGATATACGCAGTAATATTTGCAGGAATATAATCGTATGATAGCTCATTCATCATTAACCAGATGACAAATGCTGTAATCAATGCATTGAGCGTACCTATTACGGCAAATCGAAAGATGCGTACTGATTCTTTCACTTATTCCTTAATATCTACTATCAGATTCAGTTCATCAAGTTGAGACGGATCAAGTGCTGCCGGAGCATCCAACATAACGTCACGACCCGAATTATTCTTGGGGAATGCAATGCAATCACGAATAGAATCAAGCCCTGCGAAAAGTGATACCCACCGATCGAGTCCGTAAGCCAATCCACCATGAGGAGGTGCACCAAATTTGAATGCATTCATTAAGAAGCCAAATTGTTCCTGTGCTTTTTCAGGAGTGAACCCTAAAATCTCGAACATCTTGGCTTGCAATTGTGAATCGTGGATACGAATAGAACCTCCACCTACTTCTACACCATTAACGACCATGTCATAGGCATCTGCACGAACTGCTGCCGGATCGCTATCCAATAAATGAATATCTTCATCTTTAGGATGAGTGAATGGATGGTGCATTGCCATCAGACGTCCTTCTTCTTCGCTCCACTCAAACATTGGGAAATCTACTACCCACAAGCAAGCGAATTTATTCTTATCACGTAAACCTAACTGTTTACCCATCTCCAAACGAAGTTCGCAAAGCTGTTTACGGGTTTTCATAGCATCGTCACCGGAGAGAATCAGAATTAAGTCTCCCGGTTTAGCACCGAAAGCTTCCTTCATTTGTTGCAATATTTCCTGGGTATAGAACTTGTCAACACTTGATTTTACAGTTCCATCAGCTTCTATACGTGCGTATACCATACCTTTGGCACCTATTTGAGGTCTTTTCACATACTCTGTCAGTGCATCCAGTTGTTTACGGGTATAACTTGCAGCACCCTCTGCACATATACCACCAATGTATGCAGCACTGTCAAATACCGGGAAACCGTGTCCTTTCATGATATCCATCAGTTCGACGAATTTCATATCAAAGCGTAAATCGGGTTTATCGCTACCGTAATATTTCATAGCATCACTCCATGGCATGCGTACGAATGGTTCTGTTAGTTCAACTCCGCGAAGTGTCTTAAACAAGTGCTTGGCCATACCTTCAAAAGTAGTGATGATATCCTCTTGCTCAACAAAACTCATTTCGCAGTCAATCTGAGTGAATTCCGGTTGACGGTCAGCACGAAGGTCTTCGTCACGGAAGCATTTTGCAATCTGGAAATAACGGTCGAAACCAGCTACCATCAACAATTGCTTCAGAGTTTGCGGGGATTGAGGCAACGCATAGAATTGTCCCGGATTCATACGTGAAGGAACAACAAAGTCACGTGCACCTTCCGGGGTAGAACCAACCAAAACCGGAGTTTCCACTTCTATAAATCCTTGTTCATCCAAATACTTACGTACTTCTATTGTCATTTTATGACGGAGCTCCAGATTGGAACGGACGTTACTACGACGAAGGTCCAGATAACGGTATTTCATGCGAATGTCGTCTCCTCCGTCTGTATTTTCTTCGATAGTGAAAGGAGGGGTGGTGGCAACGTTCAGAACGTTTAATTCCGATACGATGATTTCAATGTCTCCTGTAGGTATATTTGAGTTTTTGCTAAAACGTTCGTTTACAGTACCGATCACCTGGATTACGAATTCGCGTCCCAGTTTATTAGCCTGTTCGCATAGTTCTGCATTTACTTCTTCATTGAATACTAATTGAGTGATACCGTAACGGTCACGAAGGTCAATAAAAGTCATACCTCCCATTTTACGGCTACGCTGTACCCATCCTGACAGCGTGACTTGACTGTTTACATCGGAGATTCTCAGTTCTCCACACGTGTGCGTTCTAAACATATATTTTGTATTTTATAATATTCTTTACTTTTGTAGTAGTCTGCAAAAGTACACAAATTCTTAATCCTTTCGGATTAATTTCCGAATAATTTTCTGATTTTTGTGAGTAATATTGTCTACAATAGCTTCGTTAATCATTTTAATTCCATTAACGTATTCCTGAGCCTTTTGCAACACGTTAGCATTGTCTTTTACGATAGTTTCTTTGGGTACAATAACGCGTAGCCCTTTTTGTATAAGCTCAATGTTCACATTCTCATCGGCTTGCATCGGATCACCATCGAAGTGAACTACTCCCGGACTGGTACGGTGAATACGTAATTTTCTGCAACGAAATGTTTTTATACGGCTATTCTGATCAATGGTTTTATTGAACAACTGAAAAGCAAGTGAAGGAACATCGAGTACGGTAAACGGTTCAAGAATAGTGACATCCAGCAGGCCATCAGTAAGGGTGGCTTGTGGGGTTATATATGCATTATTACCATATTGGGAAGCATTACCGCAAGCAATGAGGAAAGCTTTATATTTATAGGTACCGTCTTCCGTTTCCAATTCATAAGTTTCCGGTTGATAAGTCAGACTCTCTTGCAGGGTTTTTTCCAGATAAGTCAATAAACCGCGTTTTCCGGCATTGGCAAACTTCAGGCTGACAAAGGCATCAAAACCTACTCCGCAAGTGCAGAAGAAGTCAGTACCGTTTATCTTGCCGTAATCGATAATGTCGGTTACTCCTTCATTGATTATTTCCAATGCTTTTTTAGGCTCCATTGGAATATGCAGATGTCTTGCAAGTCCATTGCCGGAGCCACAAGGTATAATGCCCAATGCTGTCTCTGTATGTACCAGTGAACGTCCTATCTCATTGATAGTTCCGTCTCCACCGATGGCTACTACAACATCTGCTTTCTCTGCTGCTGCCTGAGCGGCAATCTCTATTGCATGACCGGCCCTTTTGGTATACACCACATCCCACGTATATCTCTCTTTATCTATCTTTTCATCTAATAAATTGAGAACAAGTTCTTTACCTTGCGTGCCTGAAATCGGATTGACAATGAATATAATTTTCTTCATGCTTTCGTTCATGCTAATTTTAATCGATTGTGGTCGACAAAAGTAATATAAATTTCTTAATTTTAAATCTTCCGGCTTCTCAAAAGCAGAAAGAGTATATTTTTTCTATTAAAAAGAACAGGCAAACACAAATTTTGTTATCTTTGCCCCCTGTTTTTAAACAGTTATTAAGGATAAAAGGAATTTGGACTGTTGTCTATCAGTAACCAATAAAGCGAATAATAAATAACAATTCATGGGATTATTACAAGAGAAGTTAGCTAAGTACGACCTGCCACAGCAATATATGGCAATGGGCGTATACCCTTATTTTCGTGAGATAGAAGGGAAACAAGGTACAGAAGTAAATATGGGTGGACATAATGTTTTAATGTTCGGCTCAAACGCATATACAGGTCTTACCGGAGATGAAAGAGTTATTGCAGCAGGCATCGAAGCTATGAAAAAATATGGTTCCGGTTGTGCCGGTTCTCGCTTCTTGAATGGTACACTCGACTTGCATGTGAAGTTGGAAAAAGAATTGGCTGCTTTTGTTGGTAAAGAAGATTCACTCTGTTTTTCTACAGGATTTACTGTAAATTCGGGAGTAATATCTTGCTTAACAGATCGTAACGATTATATTATTTGTGATGATCGGGACCATGCTTCTATCGTAGACGGTCGTCGTTTGTCATTCTCTCAGAACCTGAAATACAAGCATAATGATATGGCTGATCTTGAGAAGCAGCTTCAGAAGTGTAATCCGGATTCTGTGAAATTGATTGTTGTAGACGGTGTGTTTTCTATGGAAGGTGACTTAGCCAATTTGCCCGAAATAGTTCGTTTGAAACATAAGTATAATGCTACTATTATGGTAGACGAAGCTCATGGCTTAGGTGTATTCGGAAAACAGGGACGCGGTGTTTGTGACCATTTTGGTTTGACAGACGAAATAGACCTGATCATGGGAACATTCAGTAAGTCATTAGCTTCTATCGGAGGATTTATTGCTGCAGATGAATCAATCATTAACTGGTTGCGTCACAATGCACGTACGTATATCTTTAGTGCATCTAATACTCCTGCTGCTACGGCTTCTGCTCTGGAAGCTCTTCATATTATTCAGAACGAACCGGAAAGACTGGAAGCATTGTGGGAAGCTACAAACTATGCATTGAAGCGTTTCCGCGAGGCTGGTTTTGAAATCGGTGCTACTGAGTCTCCTATTATACCTCTTTATGTACGCGATACAGAAAAGACTTTCATGGTGACTAAACTGGCATTTGACGAAGGAGTATTTATCAACCCGGTTATACCTCCGGCATGTGCTCCGCAAGATACATTAGTGCGTGTTGCGTTGATGGCTACACATACTAAAGAACAGATTGACTCTGCTGTTGATAAATTAGTAAAATGCTTTAAAGAATTAGAGATTATCTAAGCATTCTCTATAAGATATAAAAAACGGTTGTACTCTTGGTTTGGGTACAACCGTTTTTTGTATAGCAAGAGTACGTATTTAAGTCTCCGTTAAATACCTATTTAACAGAGACTTAATATGCATAGTTTGTATGTATAAAGTACGTACTTTTTAATGCATTGAAATACAGATGTATACAGGTGTGATTCTTATATGCTGATTTCTGTTACTACCTGCCCGTCAAATAGATTAATCACCCTTCCGGCGTATCCTGCGTCATGTTGTGAATGGGTTACCATGATAATGGTAGTACCCTCTTTATTTAGCTCATTCAGAAGCCCCATTACTTCTTTACCGTTTCTGGAGTCCAGATTACCGGTTGGTTCGTCGGCAAGAATCAGTTTAGGATTGGTTACTACTGCACGGGCAATAGCAACACGCTGTTGTTGGCCTCCGGAAAGTTGTTGCGGAAAATGTTTGCTGCGGTGAGTAATGGCCATGCGTTCCATTGCTGTTCTTACACGTTTTTTGCGTTCAGAAGCCGGAATACCCATATAGAGTAACGGTAGCTCTATATTTTCGTAGACATTTAGTTCGTCAATCAGATTGAAACTCTGGAAAACGAAACCGATAATTCCCTTACGGAGGTTGGTACGTTGAGACTCGGTGTAGTTGGATACCTCTTTTCCATGGAGGTAATACTCTCCTCCCGTCGGGTTGTCAAGCAATCCTAAAATGTTCAGCAAGGTGGATTTGCCGCAACCGGATGGTCCCATAATAGCGACAAATTCTCCTTCCTTCACTTCTATATTCACATTGTTCAGTGCCCATGTTTCTACTTCTTCGGTCTTGAAGATCTTTTGTAAGTTTACGGTCTTGATCATGATGGTGAGTTTTTATTGATTTCTAAAAGTTATTCTTGTTTCATTGTTACCGTTGGATTCAATTTGACTGCCAGATAACAGTGCAGACTGATGACAATTATGGATATTCCTACTACGATGAATAGAGGAAGCAGGAAAATCCATAATGACCATCCGGTACTATAGGCAAACTGCTCTTTCCAGGTCTTCATTAACCAATAAGCGACAGGAATGGCCAGTATATAGCTAATGCCTATTTGCAGAAAGAAGGGTTTGCTAAACAGCCAGATCACTTGGCGGAAGGTTGCACCATGTATCTTTCGGATACTAATTTCCCGGATACGTTGCCGTACTGTATACCAGAAGATACCGAACAAGCCGAAGGAAACAAGCAATAATCCTATCAATGAGTAGTTCATAAGTATTTGCGAAAGTGTAAGAACTTCTTTGTTACGTTCCATAAAGACCTGATGCATATCCTGATAATCAAAGACCTCTCCCCCATTGATTTTTTCCCATCCTTGCCTGATGGCCGATAGTGTCTCTTTTCTGTTTTCCGGCTTGATCTTTAATTGCAGGTAGGAAGCACGAGCCAATTGTTTATCCGGTACAAAGTATATGATCGCCGGAACTATCTTATCTTTCAGTGAGTTTGTGGGGAAATCTTTCACGATCCCTCCGATAATGTATAGCGAATCGGCATACGAATCAAATTCTGTAAGAGCGTGACCTATGGGAGATACGCCGGGGGGAATCATGTGTTTTACATAACTCTCATTCACAACTGCGGAATAGGTGTATTGTTTCTTTGAGTTCTCAGGAGGAATACCAGCCAGTTGCTCAATATCCATCGTTTCTATAAAATCAGTATCGGTATATAATGCGAGCAGATAAGACTTCATTTCAGATCCATCGTCTTGCTTAATTGGTAGCTGGCGTATCCAGGAGTTCAGAACCGATCCTTCTGAGAGCGTCATAGATTCAATTCCCTTTATACTCCGCTGTAGCTCCTGTTGCAAGGGCTTTGCCGGATGCTTGTGCGGCATCTTTATTTCAATCTTGTTTTCGTAACAATAAGCTTGATTTTTTAATATGTTTATCTGGGCATTGGCCGTAAGTGTGGCAAATAATAATCCGATAGAAATAACCAGTTGCAGACACATGAGCCAGGCGATAAGAATACTTTTACTTTTCCCCATGTACCTGCTTTTATATTCGTTCAGCGATATGCGAGATAGCTTATGACTTATATATGCTCCGGGTGCAATGGCGGTGATGAGTATAAACAGCAGTAACCAGGGTAATACTTGTGTGCTGAAAAAGAAACCTATATGAAGGTGTGCATCCAATAGACCATTAAAATAAGGTAAGATGTCACTGATGAACAACAAGGATAGTATAAATGCAAAGAATACCGTCAAGAAGATATCTCCGAATAACTGCTTTCGGATGCCGGTAAGTGTATTACCCATCAGTTTCTCAATATGTATCATTTTCAGTTGTTGCAGTGTCCGGCTGAGGTTCATATTGGTATAATTGAAACAAGCCATGGCAAATATCAGAAAGGCAGACAGGAGACAGATGTAGAGAAGCTGTACGTTGCTTTGCCGGATGTATGACAATGACTCCTGGCTTGTCTTGCCTGAAGTAGAGAAATAGATTTCAGAGAAGGGCTTGAGGTAATAACGGCCTTCTCCCGGAAGAAGAGTGGGGATAGATTCGTTATTGATTTTATCTGCTAAACTCTGTGGGCTACTTCCTTCTGTTAGTTTTAATAATGTGAATCCACCCCAGAAAGTACTTTCTGTACCTGTGATTAAGTCAAAGCGTAAGAGTGACTGCGGACGTGCTTTAATGACGGCTTTCACTACATACGTTTTATTGCCATTGTCTGACATGGATACATCTATATGTTTATCAATCGGATCTGTATCGCCAAACATCTTTTGAGCAAACTCTTCGCTGACGGCTACCTGATCGGGGTGTATCAATACTTCTTTCAAGTTCCCTGTACGAGTCTGGTAATCAAAAAAACAGAGGAGAGATGCGTCGGCACAAATGAATGTGACATCGTGGAATACCTCTGTGTTGTATTTACAGTATTGAGCTGACATTGTGTTGATACGGACGTACTCTTCTATTTCTGCAAATTTATCTTTGAGCAAGGCCGGGATAGTTCCTACTGCATAGCTAACTTTTGCCCCTTCCTGCATGGGAGCATCCTGCTGCAGGCATACAATTTGTTCTTTATCAGGAAGATTGCTTTCTATGTTGTATTCGTAAATAAAGAAAGTGAGCAGCAGATTGGTACATGCCAAACCGATTGAAAGGCTGAGCAGAGAGATGAAGAAAAAGATTTTATTCCGCCACCAACTACGGGTTATGAGTTTTAGAGTAAAGAGTTCCATATTCGTTGTTCTTTTTGTTTATTCGCTTTTAATTACTTCTGCCGGGTTCAGTTTCATGATCCGGTATATTTTGTACCCGATTGTGATAAGTATTACCATTGAGATGCATACCAATGAGCAAGCTCCTATCTGGTAGAAGTTTATAGAAAAATCTTTCAGGTCATTGCCCATGATTGTATGAAAGATATAATAAACCAGTGGGAATGCTACGCCGAATCCTATTGCAAGCAAGAGTATGTATAGCCTGCCAAACAAGAGACCTATTGTACGCGGTGTTGCTCCGTTTATCTTACGTATTGCTATCTCTTTTTGCCGTCCCTCGGTGTCTAAAGAGATGGCGGAATAGATACTCAGTACGGCAATGAGCAGGCTGATGGCGGACAGGAATATGGCTATGTCACATGCCATATCTATTGGACCGGTTTCTGCAGTATTGCGTGACTGGTACATGGTTGTGATATTCAATGGGATAGTCTCCGGTGCATAGCGCCGGCATATCTTTTCTATCTCTTTTTTTACTTCTTTTTGAGTGCCGGGCACTACTCGCAAACAAATGTTACCACCCAGTGTGGTGGGTATATATACTGAAAATTCCATATATTTCGGATTCAGCTTTTCGTAGGGAGCTGCCTTGTATACACCTGCTATCCGATATGTTTTAGAGTGTATGGTTATGGTGTTTTGTGCGGAGTCCTTTTGCATGATTCTGTCGAGGTTTTCGCTGATATACACTACGTCTTCTTCATCCTCCTTCGGCATTTCTCCTTTCAATAGAGGAATGTTGAAGAAAGATAAGTAATTGGAGTCTGCTCCTGTAACTTTTCCATATAACTTTACCTGATTTCTGGTTTCATAATTCATGTAGCTATTATAGCTGATGATTACTGTTTCCAGTACGTTAGGCAGACTTTTTAGTTGCTGATGGATCTCCTTTGCATGAGGCAGCAATGTGATGCCGGATAGCTCTAATTGTAACCTCTTTTTATATTCAGTGGATGAAACGGGAGTATACATAGCACTACGCATGCTATTGGTGAGTTGTAATATGCCAAATGTCATTCCGGTGAAAAAAAAGCAAATAATAAGCTGTACCCCCATCATGAGATTCCGAAATACGTGTTTACCTTGCTTCCCACCTGAAATGCTTTGCCGGATGCTGATGTATCGTGTTTTGATAACGGATATTGCAGCAATAATCATACATAGCAACAATACGAATATAAAGATTCCCAATTCCATTAGGTTCAGTTGCTGAACATCAATGTATATATACTTCTGATAAGACAGAGGTAGGTAATGATACAGATAGGGAATGATTGATTCGGAGAATGCCAGCGTCAAAAGGAAAGAAAGTAGAAGTATCAACAGGACTTCGCATGACAGCATTCGGAACAGTTCCGAATAGGAAGAACCCAGACATTTACGAAGCCCTAACTCCCGTATCCGATTGTAGAAAGACTGAATGGTGAACTTCAGAAAGTTGATCAGCCCGGCCGTTAGTATCAGCGAAGCGATGAGAAGGAGGGATAGCATGGCAACGAACTTTCCTTTGTCTATTTCATATCGTTTATACAGAGGTATGGTTTTAAAATGAAGGGTATCGTCTTGCTGAAATACAATTCTGTTTTCCAATGCTTTATCAACCTGGTTGAAGGTTTGATCCTTATTAATTAATACCTTAGCTTCTAATGACAGCCAATCGGGAGCATCCAGATAAGAGAAAAAGAGATTACTATTGCTATCATAATCATTCTGTATGTACCCAAAATCTGGTATCACATCTTTTATGGTGTAATAGACTGTTTCCGTATTTTCTGTAGGATATTTGGCAAAGGTTAGTTTGTTTCCTATCGGATTCTTTTTGCCAAAGAGCTGCCTGGCATAAGATTCACTCAGGATTACTTCACCTTTGTTCAGTGTAGGAAGATGATGAGTATATATGGAGTGTATGCCGAGATAAATAAAATATTCACTATTGACAAACGTATACCGGGACTGGTAAATATTCTCTTTACCTTCTTCATTTATAACGATTACTTCCCTCTCATTATATCCATATTGGCTTAGTGCCAATAGATCGATACCCGATAAAGGTTGTTGTTCAAGTTGGGCTATGGTTGCCTTTTTTAAACTAGAATGGTTTCCGGTAGTAGTGTTTATAACTTTCAGCGATGCCATCTGATGATAGTGCGGCAACTCGCTATACGGATTACGCATATATTGATTTACATAATAATATACGATACTGAAACATAATATGCCGATAGACAGGCAGAAAATGGTTATAATGTTCTGTGTCTTATGTTTCAGTGAGTTGCGGAAGGCCATTTTTATGTAATGTCGTGTCATCATTGTGTTTGTTCTCCTTCTTATTTTAATATTAGTTCTTCTGCCTCCCCAAAGGTATCATATCCTGTTGTAATTACCCAATCTCCGGGCTGTAAACCGTCTGTAATTTCATATTGCAGCGGGTTTTGCCGGCCGATAGAGACCGGAACGCGGGTTGCTTTGGTTTTGGAGGCATTTAGTTTGTAGATCCATTGCCCGCCGGTTGATTGATAGAAATTACCTCTCGACAGGACGATGGCCTGCTCCGGTTGCCCCAGTTCTATTTGCACGCGGAAGCTTTTGCCTACACGTACGTTGTCTGGCATATCGGCAGTAAAAACGAGATCGACATCGAACATGCGGTCTTTTACTTCGGGCACTACTTTGGTTATCTTGAGAGGGTATTTCTTTCCTTGATAATTGATCGTGGCGGGGAGTCCGGTGGTGATGCGGTCGATGTAGTACTCGCTGAGCGAGGTATGTACTTTGTATGGATCGAGCACTTTGATCTCGGCTATGCTTTCGCCGGAACCTACTTGTTGCCCCGGGGTGACTTTGACGAAACTCAGTTGCCCGCTTATCGGAGCCTTCACTATCAGGTTGTCCAGCCGTTCTCGGGTACGGATATACTTTTTCTGTTCCCTCTCTCTGTCATTGCGGATAAGGTCTTTGCGAATGACGGTTACGGTAGAATCATGTCGGAGCCCTTCGCGTTGAAGCCGGGCATACTTCACTTTATAGTTGTATTCGTCTTCGGCTACTTCGAGCTGTGCTTTGCTTTTGATACCCATATTGAATTCTTCCTTGTCGAGATCGTAGCTCTTTTTCAGGCGGGCCAGTTCGTAGTTGGTCTGTAGTGTCTGTTGTTGGAGGTTCAGGCTCTTTTGTTCCATCTCTATCTCCTTTTCTTGATAAGTAATGAGTTGTTTCTCCCAGTCATCATGCTGGTCTTCGATACTGCGCAGAAGGTCGGGATTGGAGAGTATCAGTATGGTGTCACCTTTTTGGAGCAGGCTTCCCTCCTCTCCTGCGATGCGTTCTACACTTCCTGCCTCACGGGTATTGATTTTGATGGTAAGGATGGGCTGGATAAGTCCTTCCACATCTACATATTCCATAAACTTACCTTCGAGTACTTCTGCCATTTGAATGTTTTCCGGGTCGATGCGAAGTCTGCGGGGACCGGCGGAAAGGATAATGACGTATACAAGGAAAGCTATAAAAGTACTCCCTCCGGCTATGTGGTATTTATAGCGGATGTACCAGGGTCTTTTTTTGAGTTGGATGTCCATGAATATATTTACGATTAGATGGTTTATGATTGGAGGAACTTATTCTATCAGGAGATTATAATCGGTGGCAAGGGGGAGGTTCTTCTCGAAGTCGAAAAGTGTCAGGCTACGGAGCGCGTAATACAAATTCCAGTAATTATATAAGGTGGAGATATAGTTGCGCCGGGCGGCATCCTTCTCGGAGATGGAAGCGTTGAGGTCGAGTATGGTAGATTTCCCCTGAATATAGAGGCGGCGGGCTACTTCACTTCTTCGTTGGGCCGTTTCGTCTGTTCGTGAGGCGATGCGTACGCGCTGCGTCTGTAGGTTGAATTGTTTCACCAGTTTGCGCACGTTTAGTTCAAAGTCTGTTTTATCTTGTTCTACCTGCGTATGTACCAGGTCGCGTTGCGAACGGGCCACCTGTATTTGCCCCTTCCCTCTTCCCCAATCGAGAATGGGGAGCGAAATGCCCAGGCTGACATATTGTTTGTCGAGCGGGTCTTTGTAGGCATCTCCCAACTTCCCGGCTTTCTGGGTCAATCCGAAGCTGAGATAGAGGTCTGCTTTCAGCCCGGCGTTGGCACGTACATACGATACATTGCTTTCACTTTCCAGCTTCCGGCGGATCATGTTTTGAATATCCGGGTTGTTTTCGTTCGCCATCAGCAGGGCTTCGTGCAACTCCACGCTAAAGTCCGGCACACGGTCACTCACTTTTACTACCAAGTCTTCATCACTTTGAATGCCCAGATACGAGCGGAGTTCCTGCATGCAGTTGTCCATCTCGATGCGGGCGTTCATCTTGTTGGTTTCTTCGGTAAGCATGTTGAGTTCCAGTTGGAGCATTTCATTTTCGGTGATGGTGCCGATGTTGTAACGCCCCCAGGCATATTGATAGAGTGTGTCTGCGTTGGCATAATTGAATGAAGCTATTTCGTGATTGCTTTGCGCGGTGGCAAGGGCGAAGAACTTTTGTGTGGCGCGGGCGGCAACCAGTTCCAGTGTTTCTATGTAAGTCTTCTTGGCTTCTTTGTAGCGGAGCGGTTCGATACGGCGGTTCCATTTCAGGCTGTTGTAGCCAAAAAGCGATTGGCGGTATCCGATGCTGACGGGCGAAGTTTGATAAGACGTACTGTGATCGCCGAACTGATCCATCCGTTGTGCGGCCGTTTCTATAAAAAAAGTACCTCCCGTCCAGGGGATGTTTTGTGAAAGGCTCAATGTAAGATCGGTGCTCAGTAAGTTTTGCTCTACAAACTTCACCTTGCCGTCTTCGAGTGAGATTTTGTCTATCGCCCGGTTCAGATAGGGTGTGGAGGTTAGTTTAAGGCTTGGTAGATAGTTGGAACGATAAGATTTGTAGTTCCAGTATGCCGACCGGAAACTGTGGCGCGCCGTTTGCGCATCGGGCGACTGGTGCTTGGCAAGCTCGATGGTTTGTTGCAAAGATAGATTCATCACCTCCTTTTGTGCTGTTAGCGGAAGTATGAAATTGCTGCCCATTAATATAAGTAGTATTTTGATTTGCATATATTCTGTATTTGATAATTGAAGTTCAAAAGTTATGCCATAGTCGTAACTGATTGTTATTCATGTTATTGATGTTCTACGGCTTACTGTGTGCTTGTGCATATACGCACAAAAATAGTGCGATAGCGCACACACAACACACGGATATAATCTTTATCTTTGTCGCTACAGTAGGGGTTTTATGCTTGATATAGTAAAGAAAGCTCCCGATTGTCGTAATCAAACGATGTACGACATGTACATGTCGTACTGCTCGACATGTGCATGTGGTGCATGCCGAGATGTGCATGTCGTACTGCACGAGATGTACATCTCGTACACCGTTTGATAGTAAGGTAATATACTTAACTCGTAGAAGAACATGGAGCACCTCGGTAAGATATTAATTGTAGATGATAATGAAGATGTCCTCTTCGCTCTGAATCTATTGCTCGAACCCTTGTCAGAGAAGATAAAGGTAGCTACTACTCCTGATCGTATCGAATATTTTATGACTACCTTCCAACCGGATCTTATCCTGCTGGATATGAACTTCAGCCGGGATGCAATCAGCGGACAGGAAGGTTTTGAAAGCCTCGAGCAGATTCTTAAAGCAGATCCGCAGGCTATCGTGATTTTTATGACGGCTTATTCGGATACCGACAAAGCTGTGCGAGCCATTAAAGCTGGGGCTACGGATTTTATTCCTAAGCCTTGGGAGAAAGAAAAACTTTTGGCAACTCTTTCGTCAGGAATGAAGCTACGTCGCTCCGGAAAAGAGGTGAAGGCACTGAAAGAGCAGATAGAGGTGTTGAGTGGACAGACTGGCCCGGAAAGTGATATTATTGGTGAATCGCCTGCCATGAAGGAGGTGTTTGCTACGATTGGCAAACTTAGTGAAACGGATGCAAACATCCTGATACTTGGTGAAAACGGAACAGGAAAAGATGTTTTTGCCCATTTACTATATCGCTGTTCTCCCCGTTATGGAAAACCTTTTGTGACGATCGATCTGGGCAGCATTCCCGAACAGTTGTTTGAAAGTGAACTTTTCGGTTATGAAAAGGGAGCGTTTACAGATGCGCGTAGAGCGAAATCCGGACGTATGGAAGTAGCAACCGGTGGAACTTTGTTTCTGGATGAGATTGGAAATCTCTCTTTACCGATGCAGGCAAAGCTACTGACTGCCATTGAGAAACGTCAGATCACCCGCTTAGGCTCTACACAGGCTGTACCGATAGATGTCCGGTTGATTTGCGCTACCAATACCGATATCCGGCAAATGGTGGATGAAGCTAACTTCCGGCAGGATTTATTATACCGTATCAATACGGTAGAGGTACACATTCCTCCTCTTCGTGAACGTGGAAATGATATAATCTTGTTGGCCGAGTATTTTCTGAACCGTTATGGCCGTAAATATAAGAAGGAGATACGCGGATTGACTCGTGAAGCAAAAAATAAACTCTTAAAATATGCCTGGCCAGGTAATGTACGTGAATTACAGCATGCTGTTGAAAGAGCAATTATTCTTGGAGAGGGATCTTTATTGAAACCCGAAAACTTTCCTTTCCACACTATAGAGCGAAGGAAAAAAGAGGAGGATGAAATTCTTAATCTTGAACAGTTGGAAAGGCAGACTGTGGAGAAAGCATTGCGCCTGAGCCAAGGGAATATGACACGTACGGCAGAGTATTTAGGGATTACCCGTTTTGCTCTTTACCGGAAACTTGAAAAATTAGGATTATGAAACAATATGGCGTTAGTGTTTTTGTACACATTGTATTATTAGTATTGTTTGCTATAGCTTGTTATGTGTTGTTTATACACAATTTATGGTTTAGTACACTTGTTGCTATCCTGCTCTTAGTAGGAACCGGAATTCACCTTTATGTTGTACAAATGAAACTGGCAGGCATGATGACACGTCTGATAGAAAGTATTCGTTATAATGATATGACGCAAACTTTTTATCCTCCATTAAAAAACAGGGTGTTGACAGATATGGCTCAGGAGCTTTCAGAGGCATTGAAAGTTTTCCGTGAGCGGCTTTTTGAAGAAGAGGTTAAACATCAATATTATGAGAATTTATTAAATAAGGTAGATACAGCTGTTCTGGTTACAGATAAATCCGGTCATACGGAATGGATGAACCTTGCAGCTATAAACCATCTGGGCCGGAATCCGCAATTACCGGCAGAAATACTAAAGGCTTCAACGAGCGACACACGGGTTGTACGTATTGAAAGAAATGGAACAGTATTGGAAATGGCCGCCTCTTGTACGCTATTTATCACACAGGGAAAGGAACGATTGCTGATTAGTTTGAAAAACATTCATTCTGTTTTGGAGAGAAACGAAATGGAGGCCTGGCAGAAATTGATACGTGTATTGACTCACGAAATAATGAATTCAATAACTCCTATAATCTCTCTCTCAGAAACGCTCAGTGAACGGAGTATGCCAAATCTGTTGACAGAAAAAGAGTATGCTGTAATGCTTCAGGCCATGCAAACTATTCATCGGAGAAGTAAAGGATTGTTAGGATTTGTAGAGAACTATCGCAGGCTTACACGAATACCGGAACCTGTATGTACACAAGTCCCGGCCCGTGAATTGTTTGCTGATTTGAAGAAGTTATTTCCGGCTGAAATCTACCATTTTAGACAACCCAATGTTTCCCTTACTCTTTGGATAGATCGGACTCAAATAGAACAAGTTCTGATTAATTTGTTGAAAAATGCACGGGAAGCATGTTTTCGTAAGTCCGATGCTCAGATAGAAATTGAACTTACTCAGACTGCAGAAGGTTCTATTCTTACCGTCTCAGATAATGGAGAAGGTATATTGCCGGATGTAATAGACAAAATATTTGTTCCGTTCTTTACTACCAAACCATCCGGTTCGGGAATCGGGCTCAGCCTGTGTAAGCAGATTATGAACTTACATGGGGGAACTATTTCAGTACGTTCAGAAAAAGGAGCCGGTAGTTGTTTCACACTTGTTTTTCCTGTATTATCCCCTACTTCCCAGACTGTTTATGTCGGGATTTAACTCTTTAACAACCTCCCGGACATCTTTTTTAGTGGCTTCACTATAGACAGCTATTTGTTGTCCGGGTAGTACTTCTTGTTTTTTACTTTCAAGCTTCAATTGCGCTTCCTCTTTTTTATTAGAGGGATTCTTCTTCTTTGTATCCATATCTTTTTCTTGTTTAGGTTTAGTATATTTGTAACATAATAAATTCTTTATGGTTCATCAGATTTACCGTTTTCTGTCTCAAGTTCTTTAATTTCTTTATTCAGGAAAACAGATAAAACAGTACGCAGTACAACGACTCCTCCCAAGATAGCAAGTTCGTTGAGAGTAGGTTCCAGTACTGTTTTCAGAATATCCGAAGCGATAAGAAATTCGAGTCCTAACAGGAGATAAGTACCAAAAGTAGCCCGTAATCTGCGAATGTTAATAGGGCTGTATTTCCCGGTAAATCGTTTTAATTCATTTATAATGAAAGCTATAAATGCAATCAATGCCCCATAAGTAACAATAAGCAGGCTTATTACACTTATGATAGTGGCCAGAAGGTTCAGAAATTGTGTAAACATAGGTGCGTTTCGTATTTGTTATACTAATACTACATCTGACAGGACATTTTGGTTCATTTACAGTCGTAAATAACCTTTAGTCTTCTTTAGAAAAAAATGAAACTATAAATAAGTGACAGTCAGTGTCTTGAAAATTAAGTAACAAAAATAATGGGTTTAGCTATTGTTAATTTGAAAATACTCCCTATCTTTGCACCGCTTTTCGATAGAACACCAACGATTTTTATTCGGGGTGTAGCGCAGTCCGGTTAGCGCACCTGCTTTGGGAGCAGGGGGTCGTGGGTTCGAATCCCGCTACCCCGACAAAAAAAGAGGCAATTACATCATTCATGTGGTTACCTCTTTTTTTATTACATTTTCAGGTAGTATTCTCTGGTTAGTTCAATGTATTCCTTACTGTATTGATGGCGGGTTAGTTCTATTAATAGTTCTTCTGTCAGGTATTCCTGCTTTTTGAATACAAAAGTTATCAAGGTTCTTTTAGGGGGTAATCCGGGTTTGGTGATAACATTCAGTTGCCTGCATGGATATAAAGAGTGGTTGGAGGCAACTTCTTTTATACTGTCCGAAACATCTGTAGGCACGACGACAGTAAATTCTCCATCTTCTGAAAGAAGTTGTGATACTCCGCTAAACAAATCCTCATAAGTTAACTCATTATTGTGCCGGGCAGCATTTCTTTGCTGATCAGGGCATTTTAAAGAGTCTACGAAATATGGCGGGTTAGAGACTATGACATCAAAACGTGTAGTAGAAGTATACTGTTTAAAATCTACCTGTAACACTTCTATCCTATCTTGCCAGGGAGAGCGTAACACGTTTTCTGTAGCCTGTTTGGCAGCGGCACAGTCTATTTCGAGGGCAACAATAAAAGCGTTGCTACGCTGGGCAAGCATTAAAGCTACTAATCCGGTTCCTGTTCCAATGTCGAGTATTCTTTGGGCGTTCTTAACACTGGACCATGCACCGAGTAGTACTCCGTCTGTTCCTACTTTCATAGCACATTTGTCGTGCCATACGGTGAACTGTTTGAATTGGAAATATGGATTTGGCATTTTGCTAATATCTTATGGAAATTGCCAAAAATAAATAATTATTATGAGATAACGTTCGGTAAACGGTATAATTTGGCATTGTTTTTGTGTTTTTATCGTACGTGGGCTTTATTATTAATGAATAATCGATTAACTTTGCAAACAATTTATGCCCATATAATGACATAAACTAATTTAAACGAAATGATGAGAGAAAAATACTTTATGGAAGATTCAGATGATAATGCATTCTCACTGATCGCCGATTTTGAAGGAAATGAAGAGCAAATGTTCGATGTGAAAATCAAATCAGGTGATACTCTTCCGGTACTTCCCCTTCGTAATATGGTGTTGTTTCCGGGGGTATTTATGCCGGTTTCAGTGGGTAGGAAGTCATCCTTGAGATTAATACGTGAGGCTGAAAAGAAAAATATGAATATAGCGGTTGTTTGTCAGAAAGTAGCTCAGACAGATGAACCTCAATTTGAAGATCTGCACACAATTGGAACCATTGGGAAAATTGTGCGTATTCTGGAAATGCCTGATCAAACGACAACTGTTATTTTACAGGGATTGAAACGTTTGGAATTGACGGGTATTACAGAAACCCATCCTTATCTGAAGGGCAGCATCGAAGTGAAAGATGAAATAATGCCTGACAAAAATGATAAGGAATTTCAAGCTTTGGTTGAAACTTGCAAAGACCTGACAATACGCTATATTAAATCTTCGGATTCTTTGCATCAGGATTCTGCATTTGCTATCAAAAACATTAGTAACCATATGTTTCTGGTAGATTTTATCTGCACTAATTTACCTTTAAAAAAGGACGAGAAGATAGAATTACTCCGTTACGATTCATTGAGAGAGCGTACTTATCGTCTGTTGGAGATCTTGAACCGGGAGGTCCAGCTTGCTGAAATTAAAGCGTCTATTCAGATGCGTGCCCGTGAAGATATAGACCAGCAGCAGCGTGAATATTTCTTGCAGCAGCAAATTAAAACAATTCAGGATGAATTGGGTGGCAGTGGACAGGAGCAGGAAATAGAAGAAATGCGCAATAAAGCGTATAAAATGAAATGGAGCGAAGAAGTACGTACCCTCTTCTTGAAAGAGTTGGCCAAATTGGAACGTACGCATCCGCAATCTCCTGATTTTAGTGTACAGTTGAACTATCTGCAAACGATGCTTAGTTTGCCGTGGAATGTATATACAACGGATAATTTGAATCTGAAGAATGCAGAGAAAACACTGAATAAAGATCATTATGGTCTGGAAAAGGTGAAAGAGCGTATTCTTGAACATTTGGCTGTTCTGAAACTGAAAGGTGATATGAAATCACCGATTATCTGTCTGTATGGACCTCCGGGAGTTGGTAAGACTTCTTTGGGGAAATCTATCGCTGCTGCTCTGAAACGGAAGTATATTCGTATGTCTTTAGGAGGTGTACATGATGAAGCCGAGATTCGCGGACATCGTAAAACCTATATCGGTGCTATGCCGGGACGAATTATAAAGAGTTTGATAAAGGCAGGTTCTTCCAATCCGGTATTTATTTTAGATGAGATTGATAAAGTAAGTGCAGATCGTCAGGGAGACCCTTCATCTGCTTTACTGGAAGTGCTCGATCCGGAACAGAATACAACGTTTCATGACAACTTCCTTGATGTGGATTATGACTTGTCTAAAGTGATGTTTATTGCTACTGCCAATAATCTGAACACGATACCTGGACCATTGCTTGACCGTATGGAACTGATTGAGGTTAGTGGCTACATCACGGAAGAAAAGGTTGAGATTGCCCGTAAGCATCTGGTTCCAAAAGAGTTGGAAGCAAACGGAATGAAAAAGACTGATATTAAGATCCCAAAAGATACATTGGAGGCTATTATAGAGTCTTATACTCGTGAAAGTGGGGTGCGTGAGTTGGAGAAGAAGATCGGTAAGATACTTCGTAAATCGGCCCGCCAGTATGCTACAGATGGTTATTTTTTAAAGACTGAGATTAAGCCTGCCGATTTATATGATTTTCTGGGAGCACCTGAATATACCCGTGACAAATATCAGGGTAATGACTACGCAGGTGTTGTGACAGGATTGGCATGGACTGCTGTTGGAGGTGAAATCTTATTTGTTGAAACAAGTTTGAGCCGCGGTAAAGGTGGACGCTTGACTTTAACGGGCAATTTGGGGGATGTAATGAAAGAGTCTGCTATGCTGGCACTTGAATATATCAAAGCGCATGCTTCATTGCTGAATCTGGACGAAGAGATATTTGATAATTGGAATATTCATATTCATGTTCCGGAAGGTGCTATCCCTAAAGATGGTCCGTCAGCAGGTATTACTATGGCTACTTCATTGGCTTCTGCGTTGACACAACGTAAAGTGAGAGCAAATCTGGCAATGACCGGTGAAATAACTCTTCGTGGTAAAGTGCTTCCGGTGGGCGGTATTAAGGAAAAAATTCTTGCAGCTAAACGTGCAGGGATTAAAGAGATTATAATGAGTGCCGAGAACAAAAAGAACATAGATGAGATTCAGGAGATTTATCTTAAAGGACTGACATTCCACTATGTAACTGATGTGAAAGAAGTATTTGCAATTGCATTGACTAACGAGAAGGTGGCTGATGCCATTGATTTATCTGTAAAGAAAGCCAGCCAGGAATGACATTTGAATTACAATATACAGACGCAAAAAGTAATGCCCGTGCAGGTCTGATTACAACAGACCACGGGCAGATACAAACTCCTATATTTATGCCAGTGGGTACACTTGGCACAGTGAAAGGTGTACACCTAACAGAATTGAAAGAGGATATTGAGGCTCAGATCATATTGGGTAACACGTATCATCTTTATTTGCGTCCGGGATTGGAGGTCATTGAAAAAGCCGGTGGATTACATAAATTCAACGGTTTTGATCGTCCGATGTTGACTGATAGTGGTGGGTTTCAGGTCTTTTCGTTGGCAGGTATCCGTAAACTGCGTGAAGAAGGCGCTGAGTTTCGTTCACATATTGATGGAAGTAAACATGTTTTTACTCCTGAGAAAGTGATGGATATTGAACGTACTATCGGTGCGGATATTATGATGGCATTTGATGAATGTCCTCCGGGAGATTCTGACTATGCATATGCCAAAAAGTCATTAGGACTGACACACCGTTGGCTTGACAGGTGTATTCAGCGTTTTAATGAAACGGAACCTAAATATGGCTATAATCAATCTCTTTTCCCTATAGTCCAAGGGTGTGTATACACAGACCTACGTAAACAATCAGCAGAGTTTGTTGCCTCTAAAGGAGCGGATGGAAATGCCATTGGAGGACTTGCCGTGGGTGAGCCTGTGGATAAAATGTATGAGATGATTGAAGTTGTAAACGACATTTTGCCGAAAGACAAACCCCGTTACCTGATGGGAGTCGGTACGCCGGTGAATATTCTGGAGGGTATTGAACGTGGAGTTGACATGTTTGACTGTGTAATGCCTACTCGAAACGGTCGGAATGGAATGTTATTTACCAAGGATGGTATTATAAACATGCGTAATAAAAAGTGGGAAATGGACTTCTCTCCTATTGAAGCTGATGGCGCTTCTTGCGTAGATACTTTATACAGTAAAGCTTATCTGCGTCATCTGTTTCATGCGCAAGAGTTATTGGCTATGCAGATTGCTTCTATCCATAATCTGGCATTCTATCTCTGGTTGGTAGGTGAGGCACGTAAACACATTATTGCCGGGGATTTCTCTACATGGAAGCCGATGATGGTAAAAAGAGTGTCAACAAGATTATAAAGAATGAAAAGCAATCGATTAATAAAACGGCTGGATTGGTATATCATCAAGAAATTCTTGGGGACATACGTATTTGCTATTGCGTTGATTATCTCTATCGCTGTAGTGTTTGACTTCAATGAGAAGATGGATAAGTTTATGGAGCGTGAAGCGCCCTGGACTGCAATCGTCTTTGATTATTATATGAACTTCATTCCCTACTTTGCGAATTTATTCAGTCCGTTGTTTGTATTTATTGCCGTAATTTTCTTCACTTCAAAGCTGGCAGAGAATTCAGAGATTATTGCTATGTTCTCCACCGGAATGAGTTTTAAGCGTCTGATGCGTCCTTATATGATATCGGCAGCCGTTATTGCAGTAGCTACTTTTATGTTGGGATCCTATGTAATACCTAAAGGAAGTGTAACGCGTTTGAACTTTGAGGATAGGTATGTAAAGCCCAAAAAGAAAGGTAGTGCACGTAATGTGCAACTTGAGGTGGCTGACGGCGTAATAGCTTACATTGATAATTATCAGGATTATAATAAGACCGGAAATCGTTTTTCGCTGGATAAATTTGTTGATAAGAAACTGATTTCTCACCTGACAGCACGTCGTATTGTATATGATACAACTACTGTAAACAAATGGACTATTCATGATTATATGATACGTGAACTGGATGGCTTGAAAGAAAATATCATAAAGGGGGATAGAATGGACTCTATTATAAATATGGATCCATCTGATTTTCTGATTATGAAGAATCAGCAGGAAATGCTTACCAGCCCTCAGTTGAGTGAATACATTGATAAGCAACGGAGGCGTGGATTTGCCAATATCAAAGAGTTTGAAATTGAATATCATAAGCGTATTGCCATGTCTTTTGCGTCGTTCATTCTAACTGTGATAGGTTTATCCCTGTCATCAAGAAAAACCAAGGGAGGAATGGGACTGCATTTGGGAATCGGGCTTGCACTAAGTTTCTCGTATATCCTTTTCCAGACAATTACTTCGACTTTTGCTGTTAATGGAAATGTTCCTCCTGTAGTTGCGGTATGGATACCGAATGTATTGTATGCATTCATAGCATTCTACTTATATAAAAAGGCTCCTAAATAATGCTTATTTTCTGTAATGGCAGATGATTAAAAGAGTAATCTGAATCTTTAAAGAAAAAGTCCCGTCAACTTTTAAGTAGACGGGACTCTTTTTGTTGTATTCATTTCCTCTTTTGTCTATTCCTGAACATCTTTATTTATTCAGGAAATTCCCCTCTCTCCTTACACTTTTTATTGAAGTCAGAATATTATTTTATCCGATTTCTTTTATGTGAGCAGAGAGTTCTGCAGCAGAGATGTTTTTGGCTATAATAACACCATTTCCATCTAATAAATAGTTAGTGAAACCCCGGTTCAAACGGTATCTTTTAAATAAACCGGAATCTTCGCCTTTAGTTTCCACGAAACAAGTGGGCGTAACTATTTGATCCTTACGAATAGTTTCTTCAAATACCGAACGATATTCGTCAAATGACACAGAAACCATTTCCACATTGGGCATATCAGACCGAAGTACATTGTTCAAACTTACGTTTTGCATCCGGGACTGTGCATCATAACTTGCCCAAAAACTTAGCAACACATACCGACCTTTTAAGTCAGCCAATTTAAGAGGGCGTTGCTCCCCTGACGTAGATTCGATTCGAAAATCAGGGGCTACGTCACCCACACTTAAGCCTCCGGTAGGTTTGTCTTTTTCAACGAAGGCTGTCAAGGAACAAATTAGTAATACAACAAAAATCCATTTTACATGTCTCATGTAATTCGGTTTTGGTTAATACTATTCGGGACTGTCCTTAAACAGTGGCTTCTCCCCGAAACATCGTCTTTCCAGGCATCAAACGGAGAGGAATCCGTTGATTGTCAATGCCTTTAATTCAGAAACCGGGCGCAAAGGTAAGTATTTATTAAATTAACTTCCAAATAAACAAGCAAATTTCTTACTTTTTGACCATAATTTTTTATGTTCTTTAGCATAGGTACCGACTTTTTTCTCTATTTTTGCAGGATTAAAAGATTTTTTTTATGCAACTCTCAAATACTGAACTCATTCTCATCCGAATAACAGGTGAAGACCGTCCTGGACTGACGGCTTCTGTGACAGAAATATTAGCAAAATATGATGCTACAATTCTAGATATCGGCCAGGCGGATATTCATAATACGCTTTCATTAGGTATCCTTTGTATGACAGAGGAACAGAATTCTGGGTTTATTATGAAAGAGTTATTATTCAAAGCTTCGTCTTTGGGGGTAACAATTCGTTTTTATCCTATATCTACGGAGGAATATGAAAGTTGGGTAAAGATGCAGGGAAAGAACCGTTATATACTTACGTTGTTAGGACGTAAACTTTCTGCTCGTCAGATTGCTGCAACTACTCGTATTCTTGCTGAACAAGGGATGAATATTGATGCTATCAAACGTCTTACAGGACGTATTCCTCTGAATGAGTGTGAAGCACGTACACGGGCCTGCATTGAGTTCTCTGTTCGTGGTACCCCGAAGGATCGTATTGTTATGCAGGAACAGTTAATGAAACTGGCCAGTGAACTCGAAATGGATTTCTCTTTCCAGCTTGACAATATGTATCGACGTATGCGTCGTTTGATATGTTTTGATATGGATTCTACTTTGATAGAGACAGAGGTTATTGATGAACTGGCAATGCGCGCTGGTGTGGGAGATCAGGTGAAACAGATTACTGAGCGTGCTATGCGTGGAGAAATTGATTTTGTAGAAAGTTTCCGTGAGCGTGTAGCATTACTTAAAGGGTTGGATGAGTCGGTGATGCAGGAAATAGCAGAGAACTTGCCTATTACGGAAGGAGTAGATCGGTTGATGTATGTCCTGAAGAAGTATGGTTATAAAATTGCTATTCTAAGTGGAGGTTTTACTTATTTTGGAAAATATCTACAACAAAAATATGGCATTGACTATGTGTATGCCAATGAACTTGAGATTATAGATGGTAAGTTGACCGGACGTTATTTGGGTGATGTGGTTGATGGAAAACGGAAAGCGGAACTCCTCCGTTTGATTGCACAGGTTGAAAAAGTAGATATTGCCCAAACAATTGCAGTAGGTGATGGAGCCAATGATCTTCCGATGTTAGGTATTGCCGGATTAGGTATTGCATTTCATGCTAAACCTAAGGTAGTAGCCAATGCTAAGCAGTCTATTAATACAATTGGCTTGGATGGGGTACTTTATTTTCTTGGTTTCAAAGATTCATATTTGAACATGTAAATCTGCCTGTGATTAATTGGTGATATTATTAATTTGTATAATAAGCATAAAATGAAGTTTTCTGAACTAAAACTAAACGATCGTGTACTTGAAGCACTCGACGCAATGCGGTTTGATGAGTGCACACCGATACAAGAACAGGCAATCCCTGTTATTCTTGAGGGAAGAGATTTAATTGCGGTCGCTCAGACAGGTACAGGTAAGACGGCTGCCTTCTTACTCCCTGTATTAAATAAGCTATCTGAGGGAGAGCATCCGGAGGACGCTATTAACTGCGTTGTCATGTCCCCTACCCGGGAACTGGCACAACAGATAGATCAGCAAATGGAAGGATTCTCCTATTTTATGCCAGTGTCCAGTGTTGCTGTATATGGTGGAAACGATGGAGTGCTTTTTGAACAACAGAAGAAGGGGTTGACTCTTGGGGCAGATGTGGTAATTGCTACTCCGGGCCGCTTGATTGCTCATCTGAGTTTAGGATATGTGGATTTATCAAAGGTATCCTATTTCATACTGGATGAAGCTGACCGCATGCTCGATATGGGCTTTTATGAGGATATTATGCAAATTGTAAAGTATCTGCCTAAAGAGCGTCAGACAATTATGTTTTCGGCAACAATGCCTGCCAAAATTCAACAGTTGGCTAAAACAATTCTGAATAATCCAGCAGAAGTGAAGTTGGCTGTATCCAAACCAGCCGAAAAGATTGTTCAGGCAGCATATGTATGTTATGAAAACCAAAAATTAGGTATTGTCCGTAGTCTTTTTGAGGAGGAAGTACCCGAGCGTGTTATTATCTTTGCATCCTCTAAAATTAAAGTGAAAGAAGTTGCGAAAGCTCTGAAGATGATGAAGTTGAATGTTGGAGAGATGCATTCGGATCTGGAACAGGCACAGCGGGAATTCATTATGCATGAGTTTAAGTCTGGTAGAATTAATATCCTTGTAGCGACTGATATTGTATCAAGAGGAATTGATATCGATGATATTCGTTTAGTGATCAATTTTGACGTTCCTCATGATAGTGAAGATTATGTGCACCGTATCGGACGTACTGCACGTGCTAATAATGATGGTGTAGCTCTTACATTCGTAAATGAAAAAGAACAGACCAACTTTAAGAATATAGAAAATTTCCTGGAAAAGGATATTTATAAAATACCTGTACCTGCAGAATTGGGTGAAGCCCCGGCTTATAATCCACGAAGCAATGGCAGTGGCGGTAGATCCCGAAACTTTCGTAAGGGAGGTGGACGGAAATCCGGAGATCGTTCAAGAGGGAGAAAACAATAAATATATAAAAGAGAATGGAGAATATCAATGCTGTAAATTATTGATATTCTCCATTTCTTCTTTTTTCTATTTGATTATTTGTTCGCAGAAATAATGAGTTTTTTATCAAAAGAAATTAATAAATTCACAATATTACATACAGCACTTTCCGGAATACAGACCATAGCCTGATAATGAAATCCTTTATGATCAACACCTTTAAAATCCATATCGGATAAAATTGATTGTTGCAGGAAATCTGTTGAGATTACTTTCTCGAACATTTGCTTTGTTATATCACTGGCATACAAACATTTCTTTCCCTCATATAAACATATATGCATAATATTGTCATAATATATATTATCCATACTGATACCGTCTTCTGAATAGGTGGTTTTTACTACTCTGATTTTAGAGGGGTTGATATATACATATGCTCTATAACGAATTCCATCAAATGTTACTACACTGTCTTTTTTAGTGACTTCTGTATAAGTTGGAATAACCTCAACCGGCTTTCCGGAGAAGGCTAATGAATCATTGGGATCTTCTGATTTGTGGAGCTTTACAATATTATCTGCTAAGGAATGGAATGAAAAGGTATACTCTGTTTGCTTATCAATCTGATAACGTGTCTGTTCATTTCCATAGGTATAAAGAGTGTCCTTTATTACTTTAAAGTATATGGGGGCACTTTGTGAATCTGCATAATAAATAGTATCACCTTTGATTTGCATTAAAGGAACATCACTTTCATCATCAAGCCAGATTCCTTGTAATAGTTGCTTGGCTTTGATGTCTTCATTTTGTTCCGAAGAGTTTTGTCTTTGGGTGCTATTACACGCCATAAGCAAGACCGTCAACAACGATATCGCTACGTATTTAATCATTTATTTAGTTTTGTGCAAAAATACACAATTATCTTCTTATTTCCCAATACAATGGTATATGAATCCTTGTTCTTCCATTTCTTTTTTCTCATAGATATTACGACCATCTAAAACAATTTGTTGTGCCATTGTCTTTTTGATTACTGCCCATGAAGGTAAACGAAACTCTTTCCATTCGGTAACTAACATCAGGACATCTGCGTCAAGTACAGCATCATACATATCACGTGCATAATAAATGGTGTCCCCTATCCTCCTTTTACATTCTTCCATGGCGGCGGGATCATATGCTCTGATATTACATTCGGCTTGCTGCAACTTATCTATAAGTACCAGTACAGGAGCTTCACGCATGTCATCTGTTTCCGGTTTGAAAGCAAGTCCCCAGATAGCAATTGTTTTATTTTGCAAATCATTGCCAAATAGTTTCTGAAGTTTATCAAATAAAGCACTTTTCTGTGTTTCATTCACTTCTTCTACAGCACGGAGCACACGCATATCATATCCATTTTGTTCTGCAGTCTTTATTAATGCTTTCACATCTTTCGGGAAACAAGATCCTCCATATCCTATTCCCGGATAAAGGAATTTACGTCCGATACGAGTATCTGAACCAATACCACTACGTACCATATTTACATCAGCTCCTACAAGTTCACAAAGATTTGCTATATCATTCATGAAACTGATACGGGTAGCAAGCATTGAATTTGCTGCGTATTTAGTCATTTCTGCAGAAGGAATATCCATAAAGATCACCCGGAAGTTATTTAATAAGAACGGTTTATAGAGTTTACTCATGAGTTTCTTTGCGCGTTCCGACTCTACTCCCACTACCACACGATCCGGGCTCATAAAGTCACTGATGGCATTTCCTTCTTTTAGGAATTCAGGGTTTGAAGCAACGTCAAATTCTATATTGACTCCTCTTTTGTCCAGTTCTTCTTGAATGGCATTACGTACTTTCTGAGCTGTCCCTACCGGCACAGTACTTTTAGTAACTACCAGTTTATATTTATTCATATTACGCCCGATTGTATGGGCTACAGCAAGAACGTAACTGAGATCTGCACTACCGTCTTCATCGGGAGGTGTACCTACCGCACTAAATATCACTTCTACATCATTTAAGCAACTTTCCAATGATGTTGTAAATCGCAATCGTTTTGACTTTGTATTCCGGAGTACCATTTCTTCCAACCCCGGTTCATAAATAGGAATGATACCTTTTTTTAATGTTTCTATTTTTTCACTGTTAGTATCAACACAAGTTACATCTACACCTATTTCAGCAAAACAAGTTCCTGTAACCAAACCTACATATCCGGTCCCTACAATTGCAATTTTCATATTTTGATGTTTTGTTTGAATGGATTATACGAAATATTCAGCTTCTTGGAAAGTTTTAGCTTGTTTGTCCTTCTCAGACATAATAACTTGAGACTCAGCTATAGGCCAATCAATAGCTAATGACGTGTCACAATATAATAAAGATGCTTCTGCTTGTGGAGTATATACATTATCCACTTTGTAAGTAAAAATAGCTTCTTCGCTTAACACCAAAAAACCATGAGCAAATCCACGTGGAATAAAAAACTGGCGTTTATTTTCTTCGGTTAGTAAAACACTGACATGCTTCCCAAATGTAGGTGATGATTTTCGTAAATCCACTGCTACATCAAGTACTTCTCCTTTTATGACACGTACCAGTTTTGCCTGGCTATATTCCCCTTTTTGATAATGTAAACCACGCAATACACCGAATGATGATTTAGACTCATTATCCTGTATGAAGTTTACTGGCCCAATGTATTTTTCAAACTCTTCTTTTTTAAAAGCTTCCATAAAATATCCTCTACTGTCAGAAAATATTTTAGGTTCTATTAACCATACGCCATCAATTTCTGTCTGTATGTAATTCATTATCAAAAACTTTTGTGAATCTTTAATTGAAACCCCAAATTATCACCATAAATATCTCCAATATCAAAAGCTACGGAGCCGGTAAAGCTCCAACCTTGCCATTTATTGGGAACATATTTAAACTCTGCAAAGGTAGAAAAATTTTCTAAAATTTCAGGGATTGGTTTAAATGGAGTACCCCAAGTACGATTGAAGGACAGTTTTGCACGGTAGGTCCATTCTTTGGTAATATCACCACTCCAACCAAGATGAATAGCTTTTACACGATTATATAAAAATGCTAAATCTCCATTTTTATTATATATAGGTGAAGTTATCAATGGATTTGCCATAGCCATTCCCCAGTGAACCCAACCCGGATAATTGTCATGATTATAATAATTATCAGATCCTCCTGTTTTCTTTACTATAGAAAAATCAATTCCATGTAACGGACCACTTTGATTAGTCGTTTGATAATATTCTAATACTAATCCATTTATATATGCAGTTTCAGTTGATTTATACTCTATTCCCCATAAACCGTCCATTCCATTTTGTTTACCCATTCCTGAGAAATCGTCATAAAAGTTCTCTAAATATGCACTAAGTGAAAAGTTTTTATGTCGATAAGTTAATTTAAAATGTTCGCTTCCTAAATAATTACCCTCATAATATTTCCCTTCACCTGCATTTTGAGGAATAAGTGCATAAAGGTAATCTTTAGGAGAGTTACCAAGATTAGTTTCAATAGAATTAAGTATACGATAACCCCCGAATTGATCATCTATACTCATTCCAAGATCAAATGACCACTTCCCTAAGGGTTTTCCAAAACGAAAGAAAAAACTTTTATGATGGTATTTTATTTTTTTTGTATACAAATATTCCTCTGACACATGTTTCTTTTGATATTTACTATCTGTAAACCATCCATAAGAGAATTCAGCTTTTACTTGTATTTTAGGAGCTATATGTACATAATCTAATATTCCAAAGGTTATTTGCGGAATTGGACGTGCATTCCCAGACCATGTTAATCCTCCACTACTTAATTGTTGATTTAATAAGGGAGAGTTAAGTTCCCGATTTCCTGCCCAAAAAACGATCCATTTATAACGGACGTCAGCATAAGCTTGTTGTACAACAAAAGTTGAAGTAAAACCTGTGGCAATAGCCATATCTACTCCAGTCTCTAATATCCAAGTATGTATCGTATCCTTATAAAATACTCCTCCTCTTACATAAGTATTATTTTTTATAGAGGAAAAACCATGTTGATTACTTACTTGCCATAACGGTGTGTTATCTCCTATATGTATGTTAGCACCATATTCAGCAAATGTATTTAAATTTTGTGCATAAGAAAAAGGAGTTGCAAAAAGCAAAGATAGAAAAGTAAATCTATAAAGAATCGATTTAATGAACATACTGATTACTTTTTTATCATTACTCCGATTGTGCGAAACATAATTTTAATATCTAAACTCAATGACCAATGTTGAATATACCATAAATCATAGTTTACACGCATTTGCACTCTTTCTATATCTCTTTCACCACGTAATCCATTTACTTGTGCCCATCCGGTTATGCCTGGCTTTACTGCATAACGTGTAGAATATTCTTTTATTTTACTTGTATATTCTTCATCATGTACTAACATATGAGGTCGTGGACCTATAATGGACATATCACCTTTTAATACATTCCAAAATTGTGGAAGTTCGTCTAAACTAGTCATACGAAGAAAATTTCCTAAAGAATATTGGTTTATCTGTGGATCTACAAATTCGTCAGAACTATTTCGTGCATCCATAGTTCTAAATTTATAGCAAATGAAAACTTTTCCGTTTTTGCCAGTCCTACTTTGCTTAAAAAAGATAGGTCCTGGCATCCATATTTTTATGCAACAGGCGATAATCAAATATACCCATGGAAAAAATAGTATCAAGACTATTAGAGCAGTTATAATATCAAATATTCGTTTTATCATTCTGCAACTTGGCCGCGTTAGCGGAGAATTATTTAATAAAGTATGCGTATTCATTTGTAGATATAACGTATTCATTTTAGCTATATTGTTTTCTACATTAAAGAATCATAAATTTTTTTAGTTTGTTGGGCTATGTAATCCCAATTATATAATGACATATCATATTCATAAGAATCTTGTTGGGATTGTAATTTCTTATCTAAACAATTTTTCAAATTCAAAATATCACCACATTTAAAATAACAAGTGTTCGGAAGCCCAATTTCCTTATTTGCTGGAATATCACTAACTAAAACATTACAATGACAATTCATGGCTTCAAGTAATGAGATAGGCAGTCCTTCATGGAAAGACGGTAGAACGAATAGACTAGAAAATTTATATAGTTGTGATAATTCTTCCTTTTGTATAAATCCAGTTAATATCACATTTTGATTTTTTGCCATTTCTTTTAATGACAATGAATATTGGTCTTCATGATCCGCGTCACCTGCGATAACTAATTTGATATTTTTATTTTCTATATTCTTGAATGCATTTATCAGCAAATCAAATCCTTTTTCTTTTACAAAACGTCCAACAGCTAAAATATAAGACTTTTCTTTCAGCCCAAGTTGAGTAAGATAATCATTTTTCGTTTGTGGACATACAAGGTTTACTCCATTGTAAATTAGAGAAACATTTTTTTGAGCGGGGCATTTTTGTCGAACTAAATTACGGATATATTGAGAAATAACAATTACGTGATTGGAATACTTTATACCAATTTTTTCTCCTATCTTTAAGATGTTTTTTGATATTTGTCCCCATTTTTGACGATCATAATCTGGTCCGTGGTGAGTCATTACTGCTTTCATCCCTAATATACGTACGATGGGTATTATGAGAGAGGGTCCTATTGCGTGTATATGAACGATATCTGCATGAATTTTACGTGCATATAATACAGCAATAAGTGTATGAGTAATCGCCTCGAAATGTTTTCCTGGTAAAGCTTTAATGTCTTTGATTTTCACTCCTTTATAAATATTCATTTCATGACCTGTCGATTTATATTCTGGTCGACGAATGATTATTATTTCGTGTCTTTCATCTGCTACACGTGAAAATAGTTCTTCACAATGCGTTTCAACACCACCTTGGATTCCGGGGATTCCTCGTGTTCCTGTAACTACAATTTTCATTTCTTATTATTCAATTCTATCTGGATAGGTTTACCCGTCATTACATTCCATTTATTACGAATTACCCATCGAAATGGTTGGCTAATGTATTTCTTCATTACTGGTGAGGCTGTTCCTACCATCCAGCAATGCTTGGGGCAGTTTCGTACATATTTGCGTATCTTCTCTGCTTGGTTGCTATACCATATTTCTTCAAAAGAATTAACTTTACGGATATTACCCATGCTCTCTTTCCATTTCTTTTCTTCCAATCCGTTACAAGGATATATTTCTCCATAAGGATCAACAAAGAAATTCACTAAACCTGCTTCACAAGGCAATAGTCTTGGATTATCTTGAATATAGTTAATTAATCCCATATTAAAATATGCCCTGAACCATGATTTAGGGTGTCTTTCTTTTAATTGCCACTTTATTAATGTTCTGAAATTATCACATACTTCCTCTTTATTTGTGATGTAATTATCTTCTTTATGGAAATAATATGAATTATGAAATGCAGCTGTAGCAAATTCCATACCTAATGATTTAGAAAGTTGATAAAGTGACAACATATCTGCTGAATTATGGTTAGATACTGTAATACCAAATCCAATATCTTTTATTCCCATTTCTTTCAATTGTAGTAAAGTACGTAAACCTTTATCAAATCCTCCTGTACGCCCACGAAGATTGTCGTTCTTCTGTGATAATCCTTCAATACTTATACGTATTCCTATTTTAGGGAAGCGTTTCGCCATTTTCAGTATACGATCTTCAAACCAACCTGATGTTGAAATAACAACTCTTTGAGATTTCCGAAAACATATTTTTATAATTTCTTCTAAGTCTTCTCGTATAAAAGGTTCTCCTCCTGTAATATTTATAAATTTTACAGAAGGCAGTTTTTCTATTTCTGCAAGAGTAATTTCTTTATCTTTTAATGTTGGGTATTTCCAAATATTACACATTTGACATTGCATAGGACATCGATAGGTAACAATGATGCACATATCCGTAGGATTAGGTATAGTAGCCATTTCTTTACTTTCTTTTGTTAGTCACTTATTAAATTGTTATTTTAATCCAAACGTAAAAAAACGATAAAAATTATATTATTCATATGAAATTTTGCATAAATATATATTTAGTAGACTTTTGATTTCTGTAAGTATCTGATAAGGTGCACTGTATCAAATGGTTATATACTCGAAGCGAGAGAAGCAGACATTTAGTATAGTGCACTTTATCGGATACTTACGACTTATCAAAGAATATCAAAAGTTAATTCATTACATATCAGGAAATAAATCTATTTAAAGGATGAGCAAGTTAATTTATGATTCAAATTCATTTAAATAATCATTTGAAATTATGTCCCAACTATATTTTTGTTCTATACAATTTCGTGCTTGCAGACTTTGAAACTTTTGCTTTTTTTCATCTAGAATAAAGGATATTTTTTTCAAAAAATCTGTCTCATCTTCATAACATATACATCCGGATTTACCACTGTTAGGTAATTGTAAGCCTGATTTTGCACTAACTAAGACAGGAGTACCTGCAGACATTGCTTCTAAAATAACTAGGCTAAACCCTTCTAAAGTAGAAGGAAAAATAAATGCTTTTGCTATGTTGTAGTATTCATTCAATTTTTTACCAGGTTGCAATTCTCCTACATAAACAACTTGTTTACTAATATTATTGGTAAGAGAGAAACTATCTATAGCAGCTTTATAATTAGCTTCGATGATTCCACCTGCATATAAATAAATAATATCTTGATTTTCTTTCATTAATGGTAATAATAATTTAATAGCGGTGAGTTGATTCTTCCGTTCGCATACAGAACCCGCTTGAAAAAGTACATATTTATTTTCTATATTCAATTTTTTTAATATATTTTCTTTCTCAGTTTTTTCTAATGGATAGTATATATTTGTATTCACTCCATTTGCAATTAAATTTATTTTATTAGGATCAATATTGAATTGTTGAGTAAGATGTTCTTGTGTTTTTTTATTTAAAACAAAGACTTTATCTGCATGCTGACAACAATAGATTTCTTGAAAATAGCGCTTATATACTATGTTCTTAATTTGCTCCCATTGTCCTTGCCAAATATAGCTGTGGTTTGTATATACAATAGTAATTCTTTTGCGTATTTTAGTTGAAGTTAATTTTAAGAAAAAATATAGATTATATTGGTTGTGAAAATGTAATATAATCTTCTCTGATTGTTTAGAAAGCAACCGATGTAACTTATAAGTTAGCGATATAGAATATAATACACGTTTTATTTTATGAATAATCCCCAGTTTTATATCTGTGGAAGTGAAAAAATGAGGAATATATGTTTCAATGATAGGTAAAGAAGTAATATCTCTATTTTTATCTTTAATATCTATAATAGTAACATCGAGTTTTAACCTTAACATAGATTTTGTTAACTCTTCTACTACTATTTCTGTGGCTGCTCCCATTTTCGCTGGAATGGAAGTGTATCCTGTTGCAACCTCAAATATTTTCATAATTACTAATAGCTTTATTGTATATATTCATTAATGTTTGATAATGTGTTTCAGAATTAAAATGTTTATTAGCAAATTCTTTAGCATTAATTGAAATCTTCTTATATTCTTCTTTTGATAAAGATAAAGCAACATTAATAATTCTTTCTAAATCCTTTTTGTCGAAAGCTTCAAAAATAAAACCTGTTTTACCATCATCTATTATTTCAGGGATACCGCCTATTTTTGAACCTATAACAGGCTTTCCATATGTATAGGATTCTATGATTGTTAAGGGATTGTTTTCTGCACATTCTGAAGGTACGACTATAAATGATGCTTTTTCAATTTGATTATAAAGTTCTTTACCAGATATAAATCCTAAAAAACAGACATTTTTAGGTGCTGTTTGTTTTAATATATTAAGTAAAGGTCCAATTCCTGCTATTTTGAGCTGAATATGTGGTAAGTTTTTCATGACTTCAACTAATGTACTAATTCCTTTTTCAGCTGTAATACGTCCATAGTAAAATAAATAATTTCCTTTGTCATAAGATCTATTTTGTTCAAAATCAGGTAAGAAGTTGTAAAGAACAACACCTTTGTCTTCAAAATAAGAATGCCGAAGAGCATGCATCTTTTTAAAGTTTTCACTTAAGAAAATATATTGAGAAATATAAGCATTATAATTAAATATATATTCTTTATGAAACATTTCCATAGCACACATAACACTATTTATATAATCATCTTGATAGCACCGATGAAATGCACAATTTAAAAATAATGTTTTAGGGCACTTTTTACACCAATTACCTCGTAAATCAAAATATGATGATGGACAAATGAAACGAGTATCATGCATTGTAATGACAATAGGTATATGATACTTTTTTAAGACTGGAAGAATGGATAAGGAAATTCCGTTAAATAAATTATGAATGTGGGCAATGTCTGGCCTTTCTTGCTTTAGAAGTTTATCTAGTTGTGATGCAGCATTTTTATTCATAAAAAAGCGAGGAATACTTTTTATTTTTTTCCAGACTCCATTTAAATTTCGTATTTCTGGTGCGTTTACAAAATAATCATCATATTGAGATGATAGATTATTGGGATGTTTGGTACAAAATGGAACAACTTGATGAGAATGATTTTCCAGCAATTTTATTGTATTAAAGAAGACGCTATCAGCTCCGCCTTTTATATAATAATATTTATTGATTAGGAGAATTTTCATATTTTATTCTATTAATAAAAAGATTATTTACTTATTGCACTTTCAATAAATATTTTAATAATTTTATTTGCTACATTTTCGGTGGATAACGTATTTCTTATTTTTAAACAATTATTTTTATAGGTGTTATCTTTAACTATTTGTTCCAAGTCTTTATGATCCCATTGCTCTTTAGCTATTCCTAACTTATTTTTATTAATATAGTTAGCCAATGCAGGAATTGTGTTTGTTAATATAGGAGTTCCTGATACAATTGCCTCTGGTATTGATACCATGTTTAAATCATTTCTGGTATCTATTAAAGAAGCGTAGGACTCTGATAAATATTTATTTAATTGTTCATGACTCAAGAATCCTAGAAATACAACATTCTTATTTATATCTAAGTCTGAAACTAATTTTTGTAGCTCGTTTTTTAAAGGGCCACGTCCAGCTATTAATAATATAAAATCAGAATATTCTTTTTGGCTTATGAAACGATGAAACTTGTATATAATACTATTTATATTTTTGCGATATATTAGCTGCCCAATAGTAATAAATTGTCTTGCTTTATAATCTGATAATTGAAATTTATGTATATTTATTCCATGATCGATAGGAACCTTTGAAATTTTATCTTTAGGTATATATTGGGAAATAAATGTGATTGCATTGTCTGAACGTCCTATTACTATTCTTATATGCCTAAAGAATAGAGGAACAATAACAGAATGCCATAAACGGGAAGGAACTGTGAACCATTTTTTTTGATGAGCAACTAATTCATGCCATATTATTGTTTTAGAAGGTGCGACTATTGCTGCAAAAAGTGAGTGAAAACCGAATATTTCGCTTGATAATATCATATCAAATTGCGAGGCATTTTTCTTTAGAAAAAGATACATTTCAATAGAAAAAGGTAAGGGGGATGGTAATATCTTTGCAAGATTATTTTTGAAAAATAATATTTCGAAATCATATACTTCATTTTCTGTTGGCTTGTAATCATCGATGGCTAATAACGTGATATTATGTCCTAAAGATTGAAATCCAAGGCACATATTATAAATCATAGTGTCTTTAATAGTATCAACTTTCGGTAATTTGTTTCCGTCACCAGAAAAGAGTATAGGATTGATGATTAGTATTCTCATGTTATTTAGTTATTTAATATCTGTTTTTCTTATTTTATACCATAAAGCAATTGCCATTAAGGATTCTGCCAAAGTGTATGCAATGGCATAACCTGATATTTGAAAATATAAAATAAATATGTGGTATATACCACATGATATGAAATTCATGATAGTCATTGTATATATATATGTTTTTATACGGCGTTGAGTGAAGTATAATTTAACCCAAACTTGACCAAATCCAATAAGCGGAAGAGAAAAAATTCCTATGCCGATAATTGTAGAAAGTTGTAACATTGCATTAGTCGGAATATTAGCTAATCCATATATGATATGAATAATAGGATATCTCATAGCATAAGTCAAAATTGCTATAATCAAACCAATTATAAATATATTCCGTGCAATTTTTTGTGTAATATTATATAATTCGCTTTCTTTTTTTTGAGCGTGAAGTTCATTTAATTTAACCTGAAGCACAATTGCAATTTGTTGCATAATGCCATAAGGGGCTTGGATAAGTTTCATGGCATAATTAACAATGCTCACTGATCCTATTGGTAATTGTGAGAGTAGGTAAAAAGGATAAGTGGAGACAATGATAACAATGCTTTGATTGGCAATCAAGCCTAGAATAGGTTGAAAGGATGTTTTCAATAGTTTAAAATTCCATATTCGAAAATTCCAGTGTAGTATTTGCTTCATTTTATATATGAAACAAATGAAAGCTATAAATGCTAAAGATAAAGCTCCTGCCATCATTGAAAATCCTCCAATTTGATTGTGGAATAAAAGTACTGACAGAATGATACATAGATTTAAACCTAGATTTAATATAATAGGGGCAGTAAAATACTTATAGGAAACGAATATTTCAGCTAAAAAAGAATTTATGGATAATAATAGAGTTGTTGGTAAAAAAAGTAAATATATTAAATAATTATGTTGTATATCTTCTAAATTGAAGTTTGTAATTAGGGTCATAAATACTTTACCTATTATTCCTAGAAGAAACATTCCTAAAATTCCAATTCCAATCAATAATATAAAAAAAGAATTTAAATATTTCATTTCAGAAATATGTGATTTATTAATACGCATTTCCATAGAACGAGGTATTAGTATCGAGGATGTAATAATTTGTATCATTCCTCCTATTAATATGGCAAGATTATATAAGTAAAAATGGATATCAGTAGTACTACTCACACCACAACAATATACAATGCTAATCTGTTGTATAAAAGCTACTCCTTTTGCTATCAAACTTAGTAGAGAAGAAGATATTATTCCTTTTTTATATATATTATTTTTTTCTTTCATATTTAGAGGGTAGGACCATTCCTAATAGAATTAGAATAAATAAGCCACGGTTATGGGTAAATGTTGCATCAGCTACACCCTCTATTAGAAAAAATAGTGATATTAATAGTGTGAAAAGAAATTGTTTCATATTTATAAAACGTTTTCTTGCTGATATCTTAATTATCCATGCCCAAAACGTAAAATAAAGTATTACACCTATTATTCCAAACTGGGCTAATTCTGGATAATATGCATCTGATATAAAATCTGGTTTGTTTTTCGATAACCCCCAAAGTTGATCTAACCCGTACTTTTCATAAATAGAAGAATAATATTCTCCAGATACAAATGTTCCAAAGCTGCCTAATCCACACCCAAATGGGAAATAATCCAAAAGAAGATAGAATGCAGTTAACATCATTGCAGGACGACTCCACATTTGGTGTGCATTTATACTGCCATCAATATAATAAATAACAATTTTTTCCCAAGATAAAGAAACTGCTAGACATATTAACAATAACAAACATATAAATCCTTTTATATTGAAATATAGTTTTCCTCCTATTTTTAAATAGATCATCAAAAATATTGTAATACCCCAAAATCCATAAAATTTAGAACGTGTAGAGAGTAAACCAATACATAGTAAAATAAAAAATATAATTATATCTTCCCATGTGAATGAACTACAGTAAAAAAAAAGTAATGCTGTGATAGTTGCAGATGTTGCAAGGCGTGAAGGATGCCCAAAGAAATTCCACATATTTCCAGTCAATACTACTGCTAATGTTATTCCACCAACTATTAAACAGATTATGCTTATAATTTGCTTTTGCTTTCTGGTAAAAGTTGGGGCTATCAACCATGTACAATAAAATCCTAAAAATGGTTTTATTTGGATTACAAAGTCTTTCAAGATAGCTTGAGGAACATTTGAGGCTATAAGAAATGAATAAATTAGATAAAAGAGAAATATGCAAACAATTAATATTAATGGATATAATTCTTTATAATTTTTACGTTCCCAAACTGTTATACCAGCAAATAAAATTAGGAAAAATGCCATAAGTTCATCGGTATAATCAAACTTCAGGAAATCATATAAAATAACTCCGAAAACATATCCAAAAAGCAAGAAACAGAAAAAGAGATTATTTTTCGATAACACAATTTGCTGTATCATGTTTACTATTCTTTTTTAGAAACAAATACTTTAAAACTAATTACTACTAATGATAAAACACATGTAATAATAAATGCAATAATAAGAACAATTGATTTTTTAGGAAATATAGGTTTATATGAACTATACGCTTTGTCTATGATTCTTCCTGCAATTTCATCAGGTGAATTAATTAATTCTTTTTCTTGTAATTTTTGCATCAAAAACAAATACATAGATTCCTTTATTTTTTGTTGGCGTTTCATTTCTATAAACTCACGTTCCTGTGTTGGAAGTTTATCTACTTGTTTGCTCAACGTCGTATCTTTTTTATATAAAGCATCTAAACTTATTTGTATATTATGACGCACACTTTCAACTGATTCAATTAACATTTTACGCTGTTCCCTCAATTGATTTTCTACTAACTGCAATGCAGGATTATTCGATTCTGAAGATTGCAATAAACGCTGGCGATCTAATATTAGCTGATTATATATCATAATTGCTTTTTCTCCGGCGCCATCTACTATAGGAATAGCAGAATATGCATTTGATGATTTTTTCATATATGCTAAAACATAATCAAGCATGCGCATACGGGTTTCCGTTTCTAAAATCGCCTTCTCAGTCTCTTTATTACCATAATAAGTAATGCTACTATAGGCGCCTGGATCAGGCATTTTATTAATTTGTTTATATGTTTCAATCTGTTGTTCCAATATAGTTAATTCTAAGGTAACACTATCTAAACGATCTTTAACAAATGCAGAGTTCAAATTTGCTTCGTTGACTTTTGTCATTCTCGAATATTGATTGTATCTATTCATTATTGTATTTAAAAGCTTACATGCTCTTTGTTTATTAGTTGATTCGCAACTGAGTACTATAATGTCTGAAATAGTCTTGGAAGGGGTGACATATACTATTTTATCTAAATCTTCATAGACTTTTTGTAAGGGGGATATTTGGGTAGTAAACGTACCGTTTCCATCTAACTGGCGAACGATAGTAATAGTTCCTACAGGTAAAACCATTTTAAAAGGTATAGATTGATTTTCAAATACTATAGTTTCAAAAAGAGATGATTTTACAGTCGCTTTCTTTATTTTATTATCATCTACATTTAACCTTATATTAATAGGAGCACTGATAGTATCTAATAATAACTTTGGAAAAATGTATGAAATAGGACATTCTTCTTTATCGAACAAAACATTTTTCAAATTCTTTTTTGTACTGGTTTCTACTTGATATTCAGTTTGACGAATAACCTCTGCCAGATTATTACGTGACGTGATGATAAGAATTTCATTTTCGGTATTTACACCTCCACCGCCTCCTCCTAATAATCCACCAATACCGGAGCTTTTTAACATTTTAAGTTCGGACATCATACCTTGTTGTTCTCCCAGTAACTGCATTCGAGCAGTAATGTCGTATTTTGGGGGAGTTACTAATATAAAAACGATAGCACCTATTAAGCAAGTAATCCCAATAGGTACATATATTTTCCAATATTTGATAAATTGTTTCAATAATTCTCCGACATGTATATTTTCGTCTGTCATAACCTTTAGATTTGAATTGAAATAAGTTTATTTTACTAATAATGCGATTGTTAATGAAGCTAATACAGAGATGGCACTGACAATAGTAGATGCAACCGATATATTAAATTGGGCGCTTTGGCTGTACCTAGAATTACTTTTTCGCGCTTTATTAGGTTCAACATATACAATATCATTTTGTTGTAAATAATAATAAGGCGAAGATAGCATCTCAGAAGATGTTAAATCTAATCGATGAAATTCTTTTTTTCCATTGTTATCACGGATTATTAACACATTTGTACGTTCTCCATAAATAGTTAAATCCCCCGCCATACCAATTGCGTCAAGGATTGATATGCGTTCATTTGTTATAACCTTGGTGCCTGGAATATTTACTTCACCTAAAACTGAAACTTTAAAATTCTGTATTTTAATAGTTACTAATGGAGACTTGGCATATGCAGAAATTTTCTCTTTCAAATTTTCAGCCAATTCACTTCGGGTCTGCCCTACCACTTTTATTTTACCTAAAACTGGAAATTCAATATTTCCATTAGTATCTACTAAATAAGTTTGCATGGTTGGTGTAGCAGCTACGTTTGTTTCACCAGGATTTAAATAACTCGTTAAAGGAAGGTTAAATACTGCCACTGAATTTGGATCAATGCTGGAAACAAAAATAGATAGCTGATCATCTGGACAAATTTTAGCTTCATAATTGACTCCATTTTCTGTCAATTGCCCTGAATTGCGTTGATTAATATCTTGAAAATAAGTAATTTGATTGCTTGTCTTACATGAAGTCAATAAGGCTATCAGAATAGCTGTGGTGACTATTTTTATTTTCATTGTTTATTTAAATAGTTTTGGTCAATATTTAAAACGATTCATTATCTCTTGTCAATAACGATAGAATGGGGCGTTTTATTATACTTTACTTCAAATAATAATAAAAAATGCTTTTTTTCTGGCATATCTTCAATAAAACTGTTAATTTTGTACTCATGATTGAATTGTCACAGCATATAGAAGTATTATTATTGGAGAATGATTGTGTAATTGTTCCCGGATTAGGAGGTTTTGTAGCTCATTATACGCCTGCGATACAACTAGAAGAGAACATGTTCCTTCCTCCTACCCGTACCATTGGTTTTAATCCGCAATTAAAGCTGAATGATGGGTTGTTGGTACAATCTTATATGGCTGTATATGATACGAACTTCTCAGATGCCTCCAAGATAGTAGAAGATGAAGTTTCAGAGTTGATCATTATGCTGCATAAAGAAGGTAAGGTTGATTTGGATAATGTTGGAGAAATCAGGTATACGATCCATGACACTTATGAGTTCATTCCTTATGATAATAAAATAACTACACCTTATTTATATGGGCTTGATTCTTTCGAAATGAAGGAACTGACCGTTTTACATCAGGAAAAAGAAAGGGTATTGGTTCCTGTTATTCAGGAAAGAAAGAAATCATATGAGATCAAGATCAATCGTGGGATGGTGCGTAGTGCGGTGGCTATAGTGGCTGCGGTAGTATTGTTCTTCTTCCTTTCCACTCCGGTTGAAAATACTTATGTAGAAAAAGATAATTACGCTCAATTGTTGCCGATTGATCTGTTTGAAAAAATAGAGGGAAAATCTATTGCGATGACTCCCGTTGTGGTGAATAAGGATGTGGAGCAGTCGGTAAAGGCTGTATCCGGTACTTCTAAAAAAACAGGGAAAAAGGTGACAAAACCTGTTGCAGTACGAGAGGTGAAGGTAGCTCAGCCTGTTGTGGAAGAGGTACATAAAACCTCTGTTGCTGTACAATCAAACGAATCTCAATCGATTCCGTCCTCTAAAGCTGTTGTAATATCAAAACAGACAGAAGGTAATTTTCATATAATTGTTGCCGGAGGCATTGGTGTAAAAGATGCAGAGGTAATGGCAGAACGATTGAAAGCCGAAGGATTTACAGGAGCGAAAGTTTTAAATAATGATGGTAAGATCCGTGTAAGTATAATGTCGTGTACAACTCGTGAAGAGGGTACAAAACAGCTTTTGAAGTTAAGAGAGAATGACACCTATAAAACCGCTTGGTTGCTGGTTAAGTAATACAAATCCCCCTATCCTTTAATATATGAAACGAGTTCGTTGTCCTAAGTGTGAGAATTATCTTTCTTTTGATGAAACTAAGTATACAGAAGGGCAATCTTTGGTATTTGTTTGTGAACACTGCGGTAAGCAGTTTAGTATTCGTTTGGGAAAGAGTAAAGTGAGAGAGACTCAAAAAGAAGAAATACTTGATGAAGAAGCTCATAAAAATGAATTCGGGTGTATTGTTGTTATTGAGAACGTATTTGGTTTTAAACAAGTAATACCTTTACAGGAAGGGGATAATGTTATTGGACGCCGTTGTGTGGGCACGATGATAAACACTCCTATCGAGACTGGTGATATGAGTATGGATCGTCGGCATTGTATTATTAATGTGAAACGAAATAAGCAAGGGGAACTGGTTTATACACTTCGGGATGCTCCCAGTCTGACAGGTACTTTTCTAATGAATGAAATTTTAAATGATAAAGACCGTATCCGGATAGAAAATGGTGCTATCATAACGATTGGTGCTACTACTTTTATACTTCGGACTGCGGAATCAGAATAAATGCGTTTTATGACAAGTAAATTTCATTTGAGAAACGATTTATATGCTGAATCGCCGATAATATTAACAGATAAGAAATAATACTATTTTCCTGATATAAAAGTACGTATTCTTACATGTCAAAAGTACGTACTTTAGGGATATAAAATAACGTATTTAATACACTGTTAAATACGTTATTTTGTTTTGGAGTAAAAGTATGCTCGAACAAACTCATCTTCAGTTTGTTCTTTGAGCATATAAAAATTTACTAAACCCTAACGAAAATGAAAGAGAAAAACAGAACATGGATTATTGTAGCCATTATTATAGCTGTATTATTGTTGGGCTATTGGGTTTTATCATCTCCCAGAGTGGAGAAAGATGTAAACCAACAGTCAAAAGAGGTTATTGAAGATCTTACTATTGACTAAGAGCCTATTTAAATTTTCCTCAAAAAGTATTTCTTCAGCTTCTTTTGAGTTTATTTTCGGTCTGTTTCCCTGTTTTTATTCGTCACATAGCCCGCTATGCTCCTCATAAAAACAGAAAAATATCCTCAAAAATAACTCTCAAAAGAATGCTGAGCAAAATTTAAACAGGCTCTAATTCTTTGTATGACTAAAAATAGAAAAGAGAGGCCTTCATATAATGAAAGTCGCTCTTTCCTGTTTATTTTGATCTCTTATTTAGAGAATACTTTTCACTGTTTCCAGCATACCTTTTTCCTGGATAGAATCAAGGTTGGCTTTTACCGCTTCGGCCAGTCCTGGGATATTATTCAGATTTTCACCCCAAATAAACTCAGCACCAAGTACGCCTTCTGCTACTTTCTGAATACAACCGGTTGCCCACAGCTCTTTCAACAGATTCATGATTTCCGGAGCATCGTTTGGTATAATTTCGGCGCCATCAGCACGAACACCACCTTTATAATAGGTAATGATAGCAGCCAAACCTAATACTAAACCTTTTGGCAATTCTCCTTTACGCTCTAAATAAGTTTTCAATCCCGGCAGGTCACGTGTCTGATATTTCGGGAATGAATTCAGCATGATACTTGTTACAGCATGGTCTACAAACGGATTATTGAAGCGCTCCAATACATCGTGAGCAAATTTCTCCAGCTCGTCTTTTGGTAAGTTAAGTGTCTCCATTAACTCATCAAACATTACTTTGTGGATATATTTACCAACAACCTCGTGCTCACAGGCTTCACGCACAATATTTACTCCTGACAGATAGGCTACCGGAGAAAGGACAGTGTGCGGACCATTCAATAAAGTTACTTTACGTTCGTGATACGGAGCCTCAGATGGAACGAACAATACATTCAGGCCGGCTTTGTCAGCAGGGAATTCTTTCGCTATCTCTTGTGGAGCTTCAATGACCCAAAGATGGAATATTTCGGCCTGAACAACCAGATTGTCATCGTATTGTAGTTTTTCCTTGATGGCGGCAATGTCTTTACGGGGGAATCCGGGTACAATGCGGTCTACCAATGTAGCATATACGCCACAGGCTTCTTCAAACCACGTTTTAAATTCTTCACCCAGGTTCCATAATTCAATGTATTGATAGATTGTTTCTTTTAGTTTGTGGCCATTAAGAAAGATAAGTTCGCATGGGAAAATGATTAATCCTTTACTCTTATCTCCATTAAATGTTTTGAAACGATGATATAACAATTGAGTCAGCTTGCCCGGATAAGAAGTTGCAGGTGCATCATCCAGTTTACAAGACGGATCGAAAGCGATACCGGCTTCAGTAGTATTGGAAATAACAAAGCGCATCTCCGGTTGTTCCGCCAGTTTCATGAACTCTGCATTTTGTGTATAGGGGTTCAATGCACGGCTGATAACGTCAATCATTGTGAGGCTATTAACAACTTCGCCTTTGTCCAGTCCCTGGAGGTTTACATGATAGAGATCATCCTGCGCATTCAGCATGTCTACCATACCTTTGTCGATAGGTTGAACAACGACTACGCTACTATTGAAATCGGCTTTCTCGTTCATATTATAGATTATCCAATCTACAAATGCACGTAAAAAGTTTCCTTCACCAAATTGGATGATACGCTCCGGGCGTTGTACTTTAAGAGCTGTCTCTTTGTTTAATGCTTTCATGTTAATCAAAATTATAAAATTAATATGTTATTCAAATTCGAAATAAAAATCAATATTCTCTTTTATCAGAATATCAATCGGCATATATTTCAACGGTTCAACAGACTTTTTGAAGACGATGTTGTCACATAGTGTTTTTACGCCACAGTAGCCTTGAAGCCCGGGACGTTGACCTATAAGATAGGTGACTTCTCCTGATTTCAGCAATTCGGTATTGTTTCTTAGAAGGTCATACCCTATCAGGCCGGTCATGTTCTGTCCCTTTTCCCGTAAGTAGTGCCCCACTTGGTAAACACGAGAGTTGAATACCGCCCCCAATGTTGCTTTTGGATGTTTCCGGAAAAAGTCACTTAATATTTCATTATTTTTTTCCGGATTATTCTTATTCAATATTACTTCGTGAATTGCAATGTCTTTATGTTCTTCAGAAATATATTTCATGAATCCTTCAAGACGACGTTTCATCTGTATCTCTGCCGGATTATCCTTGTTATTATTTAAAAACAATATCAATTCTTGCCCTTGCTGATAATTGCGCATCAGGATTTTAGCTGCAATATATCCGCTCTTATAAGAATCCTGACCGATGTATTTCAGAGCTTTAGCTTCTTCAATATCAAAATCAATAAATGCAAACGGAATATTTTTATCTTTTAAATATGCGAGCATTGAAAGAGTGTCTTCCCGAAAATTAGGAGCTAAAAGCAGTGCATCTGTGTTGCTTTTCTCTATTTTCTGACATGCATCCTGATAAGATTTTCGGTCTCCATGTTTGTAATGCAAGTAATCTACACTAACGTTAAACGGACGTAACTCTTGCCGGGCACGTTCAATGCCGGTTGCCACAGAATGCCAATAATCATGTTCCATATAATAGGGTATCATGCATGTAATGGTGTACTTTTTCTTGGCAGCCAGGCCGATAGCAAATACATTGGGCTGATAATTGATCTCATCGAGTACCTTCTGGACTTTTTCTTTGCTTTTCTGAGATACGTCACCCCGATTATGAAGTACCCGGTCTACCGTTCCGGCAGAAACTCCTGCCATCTGGGCTATATCTTTTATGGTGTAGTTCTGGTCTTCCATAGCTTTAAAACTTAAATATTATAAATATTCGCTGCAAATATACGAATTATTTTGTTCCTACAAGTAATTTTTCTACTTTTGTGTTCGATAACGGTTAATAAAACTAAAACGATAATCAGGCCTATTAGCTTTACAATCAATACTATATAGGTTACGATATAAAAAGTAATTATTTTATATACTTAAAACACAGTAGAATGAAAAACTTTATGGATGAAAACTTCCTGTTGCAGACAGAAACAGCACAGAAGTTGTATCACGAACATGCGGCAAAGATGCCCATTATTGATTACCACTGTCACTTAATTCCTCAAATGGTTGCTGATGATTATCAGTTTAAATCATTGACAGAAATTTGGTTGGGTGGCGACCATTACAAGTGGCGTGCAATGCGTACTAACGGCGTAGATGAGCGTTATTGTACCGGTAAGGATACTACAGATTGGGAGAAATTTGAGAAGTGGGCTGAAACCGTACCTTATACTTTCCGTAATCCGTTGTATCATTGGACGCATCTGGAACTGAAGACTGCGTTTGGTATTGATAAGATTCTGAGTCCGAAGACTGCCCGTGAGATCTATGATGAATGTAATGAAAAGTTGGCTTTACCCGAATATTCGGCTCGTGGTATGATGCGTCGTTATCGTGTAGAAGTGGTTTGTACTACTGATGATCCTATTGATTCACTGGAATATCACATCAAAACACGTGAGAGTGGATTTGAAATAAAAATGCTTCCTACATGGCGTCCGGATAAAGCGATGGCTGTAGAAGTTCCTGCAGACTTCCGTTCATATATGGAAAAACTTTCTGAAGTGAGTGGCGTTACCATCTCTACATATGATGATATGATTGCTGCTTTGCGCAAACGTCATGACTTCTTTGCTGAACAAGGCTGCAAACTGTCAGATCATGGTATTGAAGAATTTTATGCCGAAGATTATACAGATGCGGAAATCAAAGCTATATTTAATAAGGTGTATGGCGGAGCAGAATTGACGAAGGAAGAGATTCTGAAGTTTAAATCGGCTATGTTGGTGGCATTTGGTGAAATGGATTGGGAAAAAGGCTGGACTCAACAGTTCCATTATGGTGCTATCCGTAACAACAACAGTAAGATGTTTAAGCTTCTGGGTCCTGATACCGGTTTTGATTCAATTGGTGAATTTACTACGGCAAAAGCTATGTCTAAATTCCTTGACCGCTTAAACTCTAAGGGTAAACTGACAAAAACAATCCTTTATAACCTCAATCCTTGTGCAAACGAAGTGATTGCCACGATGCTGGGTAACTTCCAGGATGGTACTGTTGCAGGAAAGATACAGTTTGGTTCAGGCTGGTGGTTCCTCGATCAGAAAGATGGTATGGAAAAGCAGATGAATGCTCTTTCTGTGTTAGGATTGCTGAGTCGTTTCGTAGGTATGTTGACCGACTCTCGTTCCTTCCTCTCCTACCCGCGTCATGAATATTTCCGTCGTACGTTATGTAATCTGGTGGGTCGTGATGTAGAAAATGGTGAAATTCCGGTATCAGAAATGGATCGTGTAAACCAAATGATTGAAGATATCAGTTATAATAATGCTAAGAACTTCTTTCAGTTTTAATCAGATAAAAATCTGATAAGAAAACAGAATACCGGCAGGAACTAATCATGTTCCTGCCGTTTTTTTATATGAAACCATTGTCATTTCTATTTTATTCATTAACTTTGCAGTCTGTTTAGAAACTTTATATAAAGGCTCTAAATGGTTACATATTAATTAGTTAGAAGCGTTTACGATATTATTCTTGTCAAGGAAATCGCCAATTTCAAAAGAGACACTGGAATAATAAGCAACAAAACGCTCATGCTCGCTGTATATCTACGAATGTATAGTTGGGCGTGGGCTGTTGCTTCATTATTTGTGTTTCGGGTGTTTGGCGATACCTCTTGACAGATAATGGCAACAGTTCCCACGCTTTCTATATATAATTAGAATAGCTGGTGCGGGAACCACCGGCTACGAACAAACAGTAATGAATCGAGCAGTTCAGGCTACCATGGTTGTAGCTTTGTGTCTTGTTGTCATGTCTTGTGCATCAAGCAGACGGGTTGTCTATTTACAAGAGAAAAGTGTAGAAATACCGGAATCTTCCGTGGCTTTTGATGCACGGATCATGCCAAAAGATTTAATAACCATTTCTGTCAGTACCCCCGAACCGGAAGCAGCTTTGCCATTCAATCTGATTGTTCCTTCTGCCCAGTCGGACAACAGTCTTTCCAGTCTTGTCTCCCAGCCTACATTGCAAAACTATCTCGTTAACAATGAAGGGGAGATCTCTTTCCCTGTTCTGGGACAATTGAAAGTAGGCGGACTCACAACACAACAGACTTCTGAAATGATTATTTCGCAGTTGCATAAGTACCTGAAAGAACCACCCATTGTTACCGTCCGTTTGATAAACTATAAAGTATCTGTCATAGGAGAAGTGAATCGCCCCAATATGTATACGGTGATTAACGAAAAGATAAATGTATTTGAAGCATTAGCTATGGCGGGCGATCTCACGATTTATGGAAGAAGAGATCGCATACGAATCATGAGAGAGGACATCAACTCTCACCGGCATATTATTACACTGAATCTGAATGATGCCAATATCATATATTCACCTTATTTCTATTTGCAGCAGAATGACATTGTATATGTAGAACCTAATAAAGCAAAGTCTCAAAGTGCCAATATCGGTTCTTCTACTACATTGCTGGTTTCTGTTACTTCTATTCTGATATCACTTGCCGGATTGATTGTTAACATACTTCGCTAATTTAAAGATTATGGAAAATAACCGAATGACGAATGACCCTGTTCAGGAACAGGAGATTGATTTGATTGAGCTTTTTTACAAACTTCTTGCCCGATGGAAGTGGTTCGTTGCTTCTCTTATTCTGGCATTGGCTGCTGCTTTTATTTATGTTCATTTAGTAACTCCTGTTTATCAGGCCTCTGCTTCCATTGTTATAAAGGAGACAGAGAATCAGAATAAAGTAGTTGACGAACTTTTTGCCATGGCAAATACCCAACTTCCTAATACAGGGACTCAGATTGATGATGAAATGGAGATACTACGTTCGCGTTCTACCCTTTTACAGGTAGTCAATGAGCTTCGTTTGCATACGACTTATCGCATCAGAAAAAACTTCAGATACGTAGAAGATACTGCTTCACCATTGGTTGCTATTCTTGATGAAGCGGCTATGGATACTTTGACAGGAACTTTGCTACTGGAAATTGATAGTAAGAAAAGAGGATATGTAGTGACTGCGGCATTAAATGATGTTTGCCGGACAACTGAGTTTACAGGGTTTCCGGTTACTGTTGAAACGCCCGCAGGAAAAGTGATGCTTCGTATGACCAATGACCAGAGTGAATGGCCGGGAACTATGAAAATTATGATTTGCCGTCCTATAGATGCTGTGAAAAGTTGCGCATCACGTCTTTCCGTTAGTACCATTTCTAAGAAAACATCGATTATTTCTCTTTCATACACGGATGTCAGTAAGCGCAGAGCAGAGCTTTTCCTTTCCAGATTGATTGAAATTTATAACCGTGATGCGATGGAAGATAAAAACAAAGTGACAGGAAATACTTTACAGTTTGTAACGGAGCGGCTTGATAGTATCAGTCGTGAACTGGGCTTTGTGGACAAGAATCTGGAACGCTATAAACTGAAAGAGCGTCTTAGTGATATAAAAACCAACATGGTACTTGATCTTAATACAAATAATGAATACGAGAAGAAATTGCTTGATGTAGAAACACAATTGAACATGACTGCTTATATCTATGAATATTTGCAAGATAGTAACCACCCTTTTTCTTTATTGCCCATTAATACCGGAATTGCAGATACTGAACTTGCCAAATTGGTAAATGAGTATAATAAAGAATTGCTGGAGCGTGAAAGATTGTTGCATATAATGAAAGAGAATAATCCGGCTGTTATAAACCAGGGTATTAAGATTGACGCTTTAAGGCGGAATGTGCTCAATTCGCTTTCAGGAATAAAAAATGGTTTACTGATAGCGCGTGACGATATTATGCAGAAAACAAACTATTTTAATACCCGGATAGATAATCTGCCCAAACAAGAGAGAGAATTTAATAACATCGACCGTCAGCAACAAATTAAGGCGAATCTTTATCTGATGTTACTTGAGCGCAGAGAACAGGCTGCTATCTCATTGGCTGCTACTATTAATAAAGCACGTATTATTGATGCAGCGCTTGCTGCTGATGCACCGGTAGCTCCTAAAAGCATGATGATTTATGCCGGAGCAAGCTTCATGTCTCTTGTGCTTACTGCCGGAATAGTTCTGTTTGGAGGAATTTTCCGTACTAAATTGACGTCACTATCTGAGTTGGAAGCAATTGGTTTACCACAGGTGGGGACTATTCCACAAATGAATGATTCGGAACGGCAAGTTGAAGACGGTCGGAATGATGTAATAGATGAAGCATTCAGGCGTTTGCGCAGTAACCTTCGTTTTATGGCCGAAGGAGATGATAAGAAATGTATTCTTGTGACTTCTACGATGAGTGCTGAAGGTAAAAGCTTTACGAGTATAAACCTGGCACTGACTTTTGCTTTCCTGGGATGCAAAGTATTAATTGTGGGGCTTGATATTCGTCGTCCGAGACTCGCTGAATTTTTTAAGATTAGAAACGAACAGGGAATGACTAATTACCTCTCCGGGAGTGAAGTATCCCTGGACAGTATTATCTATCCTTCCGGCATTCATAAAGATCTGTTTGTGCTTCCTGCGGGTCCTGTACCTCCCAATCCGGCAGAACAATTGGAAAAAGAAAAACTTAGGGTAGCCTTTGAATATTTGCGTAAACAATTTGATTATATTATCGTCGATTCGGCTCCGGTAGGTATGGTGAGTGATACATTGAGCCTTGGAAAGATAACGGACTTCACTCTCTATGTATGCCGGTTGAATTATACACCTAAAAAGGCTTTGTCAAACATACGGGATTTGGAATCGGGTGGTCAGTTGAATCGTATTTCCATATTGGTAAACGGGTACAATATGTCTGATGAAAAATATGCTTATGGCAAATACGGTTACGGATATGGCTATGGGCATAGAAACAATAAATAGTATTTTTCTTTTCACTCAACAAAAATACCGCATAAAAGAAATCTTAATATGGGAAGATTTCTCTTGCGGTATTTTTTTATTTTCAAAACCATTTTCTCTTCTTTTTAGGCTCTTGCTTGTATATCTCGGCAAAGGTCTTTTTCTCTTTTATTATTTGATAAATAATTCCCCAGTCGGGAAGCCCTCCCAGATTACGGTCGTCAATAAATAAGTCTACCTTTAGTTTCCGGGAATAATCTTTATCTGTCATTTCTTCTTCCGGATAGTCTTTGTTTACTGCATAAAACTCAAGTCCTCGTGCCCTGCACCATTCTACGGCTTCTTCCAGGAGTTTGCCTTCGCGTACACTCCACAATATCAGCCAGTGCCCCTCTCGTTGTAACAGTTTCAGGGTTTCAATCGCAAAGGGAATTTCTTTGCCAATGCGTGGATAACAATGTTCTACAATGGTTCCGTCAAAGTCTACAGCTATTCTCATTTCATTATTTCTTAGGTGTTATTGTTGACAAATGTACATATAAATAGCCAAAAAAGACTATCTTTGCGCTGAATTAATACATAAAAACAGAAAATTTACATGAACAATTCCCCTCAAAGTGCTACCAAAGGATTCACTAAAGCCTTTTGGGTAAGCAACACAGTCGAACTGTTTGAACGCATGGCTTATTATGCTGTGTTTATCGTTCTCACGATCTATTTATCTAGTATTTTAGGTTTTAATGATTTAGAAGCAAGTATGATATCCGGTCTTTTTTCCGGCGGATTGTATTTGCTTCCTATTTTTTCGGGAGCTTATGCTGATAAGATAGGTTTCCGCCGGTCTATGATCATTGCCTTTTCACTTCTTTCCATTGGATACTTGGGATTAGGAGTATTACCCACTCTGCTTGAATCGGCGGGGCTGGTTACTTATGGTGAAGTAACCCGTTTCTCCGGTTTGCCGGACAGCAATGCCCGTTGGATGATAGTTCCTGTCCTGACTATACTTATGATAGGAGGCTCTTTTATCAAATCTATCATTTCTGCATCAGTAGCCAAAGAGACAACAGAAGCTACACGTGCACGGGGTTACTCCATTTTCTATATGATGGTAAATATTGGTGCTTTCACCGGTAAAACCATTATTGATCCACTGAGAAACTTTATAGGTGAGCAGGCGTATATTTACATCAATTATTTCTCCGGTGGTATGACATTGCTTGCTCTTCTGGCAGTGATTTTTTTCTATAAATCAACACATACGGCGGGTGAAGGAAAAAGTATGCATGAAATCTGGCGTGGTTTTGTGCGAATCATGACTAATTGGCGATTACTGATTCTTATTTTAATCATTACCGGATTCTGGATGGTGCAACAACAATTGTATGCCACTATGCCGAAGTATGTTATTCGTATGGCGGGCGAAACGGCGAAGCCCGGGTGGATTGCTAATGTTAATCCTTTTGTGGTGGTTTGTTGTGTCAGTTTTATTACCCGGCTGATGGCAAAGCGTACCGCTATCACTTCTATGAATATCGGTATGTTTCTGATTCCGGTTTCAGCACTGCTGATGGCTTGCGGTAACCTGCTTGGAGATGATATAATATCCGGCATGACTAATATTACCTTAATGATGATCGCTGGTATTGTAATACAGGCGTTGGCCGAATGTTTTATTTCTCCGCGCTACCTTGAATATTTCTCTTTACAAGCGCCCAAAGGCGAAGAGGGAATGTACTTGGGATTCAGTCATCTGCACTCATTCCTCTCCTCTATCTTTGGTTTTGGTTTAGCTGGTATTTTATTGACGAAATATTGTCCGGATCCTATTTTGTTTGAATCACATGAAGCATGGGAGGTTGCCAGTGTGAATGCTCATTATATCTGGTATTATTTTGCAGGTATAGGATTGATAGCAGCTATTGCTCTTCTTATTTTCGCTAAAATCACCCAATCCATCGACAAAAAGAAGAAAGCATAAGGCTTATTTTCTTCTTTTTTGTGTATATTTGCCGTCACTTTGCCACAAAAGTTGACGGCAATTTGCATTTTAAAGAAAAGGATACGAAATGAAAGTAAGATTTATAAGCCTGGCGAGTGGCAGTAGTGGAAACTGCTATTATCTGGGTACTGATACATATGGAATACTAATCGATGCCGGCATTGGAATACGAACGATAAAAAAGACACTGAGAGACATCAATGTAGCAATGGAGTCCATACGTGCTGTGTTTGTGACTCATGATCATGCCGATCACATCAAAGCTGTAGGACATTTGGGGGAGAAACTGAATATTCCGGTTTATACAACGGCTCGTGTTCATGCCGGAATTAATAAGAGCTATTGTATGACGGAGAAGTTATATTCTTCTGTCCGTTATCTGGAAAAGGAGCAGCCAATGGAGCTGGAAGATTTTCATATAGAGTCTTTCGAGGTCCCTCATGACGGAACAGATAATGTGGGTTATTGTATTGAGATAGATGGTAAAGTCTTCTCCTTCCTTACTGACCTTGGCGAGATCACTCCTACCGCCGCCAAATACATTCGCAAAGCCAATTATCTGATTCTTGAAGCCAATTATGACGAAGAGATGTTGAAGATGGGGCCTTATCCGCAATATCTGAAAGAACGTATATCAAGCGGTACGGGACATATGAGCAATATAGCAACAGCCGAATTTCTGGCAGAGAACTTTACCGAAGATCTACGTTATATCTGGCTTTGCCACTTGAGTAAAGATAATAATCATCCGGAACTGGCATACAAGACTGTGGAATGGAAATTAAAGAACAAAGGAATCATTGTAGGTAAAGATGTGCAACTGCTTGCATTAAAGCGAAGTACGCCATCAGATCTGTATGAATTCGAATGAAAGCAATAAAAACGGCTAAAAAAGTTCCTGTTTTGTTTGGCTGAATAAAACAAAAAATCTACCTTTGCAAGCGCAAATGAGAAGATAAGCACTCTTAGCTCAGTTGGTAGAGCAACTGACTCTTAATCAGTGGGTCCAGGGTTCGAATCCCTGAGGGTGTACAAGCATTTTGTAAAATAAAAGAATCCGTTGTATTTTGAATAAATACAACGGATTTTCTTTTATTATTAATAGATTCTTTCTGTTTCTGGCTTATTCTAATGTACCATCTTCAGCCCTACTACTCCTGTCAGAATCAGCAGTACAAACAGCAGTCTGAATATATTTGTTGAATCATGAAAGAAGAAGATACCGATAAGAACCGTCCCTATTGCTCCGATGCCTGTCCAGATGACATATGCAGTGCCAATAGGAATTGTTTTTTGTGCAAGATATAGCAAGAAACCACTTGCTCCCATAGAAACAATGGATATGGTGATGAATAAATAGAAATATTTTTCATAAATACTTGCCAGTTTGAACCCCAAAGGCCATCCTATTTCCAGTAGTCCGGCTCCAATCAATAATAACCATGCCATAATTTAATTATTTAAAAATTTCAGTAAAGATATGAGCTTGGTTAGAAAAAGTAATTGATAATTATCAATTAAGTATTTTAATAGATAAAATCAGTTATATTTGTCGGACAAAATATAGTCATGTTATGGATATCACATCATTTTCCTGTCCTTCAAAGGATGCCATTTTACAGAATACAATGAATAAATTGGAGTCTATATGGGATGAAATTTCCTATCCTAAAGGATTTATTTTGTTCACTAAAGATAAGATCGAACGTGATGTATACCTGATAAAGCAAGGTATCGCCAGGGCATATATTGAAGTGGACGGAAGAGATATTACAATCTGGTTTGGGAAGGAAAATGATATTATTATATCTGCTCAGGGATATGTGAATGGTGAGAAAGGGTATGAGACGATAGAGCTTTTAGAGGATTCCGTGCTGTGCAAAATAAATTTAAAACAGTTGCATGAATTGTATCAGCAAGATCTGGAAGTATGCAATTGGGCACGGCAATTCATAGAAAAAGAATTTGTAGGAACTGAACATCGCCTTATTTCCAGTTTGTCTATGACGGCAACCGAACGCTATCTCCGGCTTATGAAAGAGAAACCGGAGATTTTACAGCGTGTACAGTTGCGGCATATTGCTTCCTATCTTGGTATTTCATCGGAGCATTTGAGTAGGATACGTGCCAGCACTAAAAGTATGACAATATAAATAAGGTATTCATGAATTACGGTAGGATCTGATTACTTTTGCCTTGCCAATCGCCACATTACATTTGCCTTTCGTGCCAGTACAAGTGAATCTGCATCGATTTTAACTACATTCAGGGTATCGGTTCCTGTAATGGTCTGTTTGTTACCAATACTTTCATATTGCAAAGTCAGTGTCCAATTATCCAGATTCCAGTTTTTTATCAGTAAAGTTGCCATATTCACAGAACTGGCCGTTCCGTTTTGATTGAGTGTGAATCCTTGCATCTCTTTGAGATTTATAGGATTGGGCTCAAGCCAGGTTCCCTGAATATAGTAATAAGGAGAATGTACGGTAATTGTTAGCTCATCGGCTTTCAGAATTTTAACTCCGTCTATATCTTCATGGGTGCAGGTTACTCTGACAGAATCATTGAGTAATACTCCGGGCACTTTCTGTGGATTGGCATCCATTGTGCTGATGTTTACCGTATCTCCCTGATCAGAGATAATTGTCAGGTTGTTCATGCTTGCATCATACACGATTCCGTTAATGATCTGAGTGGCTGGAGCTTGTTTGCATGAAATAATGCCAGCCAATAAAAATACTACTGAAGTCGATAGATAAACTAATTTTTTCATATTCAATTAATTTTAAAATAGTAACAATGAAACAAAGGTAATATTTATATTTTTTAATTTACATTTTTATCTGAAGAACTGTACTCTCTTCCGAAAAGAAATGAAGGTGTTACACTAACCCGTATGAAGGGGAATCACAAGAGTGTACATTTATGTATTGCAAAAGTGTACAATGATACATAACAAGAATATACATTCTTGATATACAAAAATGTACATTCTTTTAATGTCTGATTTTCATTGTATTAACGATGTTCTTTTCTCATTGGTCTTAAAGTTTTTATCGACTTAAGACAAATAAAAAAGGAGGCTAAAAATAGTCTCCTTTTTGTACACCCTCAGGGATTCGAACCCTGGACCCACTGATTAAGAGTCAGTTGCTCTACCAACTGAGCTAAGAGTGCATTGGTATTATGCTTTTTTTGATTTCGGGTGCAAAGGTAAAGCTTTATTTTAAAATAGCAAGCCTTGCAGCTATTATTTTTAAAATTTATTTTCTTTCGCTTTGCTATAACTAAAAAAGGAATTACATTTGCAGCGATAAATTTAGTATTCACCCTTTAAACTGTGGAAAGGGTATTAATTATGTTGGAGAAATAACACATCAAAATCGGGACTAAGCGGCTCATCGGAATGAAGAGCCCCAATAATTTTATTATCTGAACACTCCGCGAAACTGTTGCCGGAGAAAAATTGATTAGTCCTACAATCTTATTATTTTATTATTTAATCACTTTAGTGTGGTGAAGCAGAGATGTTATGTTCTGCCTTCTTCTGCACTGGTAACAGGCATATTGCCTCATTACTCCGGAATCATTATATGTTTATTCCGGGGATGAGATCAGTGTGCTATGAAAGAAATCATGGGAATACGTTTAAAAGATTTAAGCAAACTGGGATATACAAATAATGTGGCACGCAGTCTGGCTGTTGCCATTGTAAGCAAACATTGTAAGTATGAAAGTAAAGAAGAAATTCTGGTTCGTTTAGCAAATGTGCTTGATAATCCCGAAGCATATAAAAAGGATGAAGTATGGGGGAAACTGGCGGAACACTTCTCTCCCACCATTATAGAAAGGAAGTTTCAGGTTTATGATCTGAGAGAAGTGCCGTTGATGCACCAAACTTACGGTAACAAGTTTATAGAAAGTTCTGCCAAGCAACAAATGGAACTGGCCATGCGACTCCCGGTAACGCTGGCAGGAGCGTTGATGCCTGACGCACATGCCGGATATGGTTTGCCCATCGGCGGTGTACTGGCAACGGATCATACAGTAATACCTTATGCCGTAGGAATGGATATTGGCTGCCGGATGAGTCTGACGGTTTTTGATGCGAAGCCGGATTTTCTGAAACGATATGCTCATCAGACAAAAGTGGCATTAAAGGAATACACACATTTTGGTATGGATGGTGGATTAGAGTTTACACAGGAGCATGAAGTGTTGGACAGAGAAGAATTCCGATTGACTCCCCTGTTACAAAAGTTGCATGGGAAGGCTGTCCGACAATTAGGAACATCGGGACAAGGGAATCATTTTGTGAACTTCGGAGAACTGGAACTGGAGGCAGACAATGCTTTACAGTTATCTGCCGGGAATTATGTTGCTTTGTTGTCTCATTCAGGTTCACGGGGATTGGGAGCTGCTATTGCACAACATTATAGTTTTCTGGCACGTGAATCTTGTAAATTACCTCGCGAAGCCCAACACTTTGCCTGGCTTGATCTCCATTCGGAAGAGGGGCAGGCGTATTGGATGAGTATGAATCTTGCCGGAGATTATGCCCGGGCTTGTCACGAAAGGATTCATCTTAACCTTGCCAAAGCCTTAGGATTGATTCCGGTTGCCAATGTCAGCAATCACCATAACTTCGCCTGGGAGGAGGAAATAGCACCCGGCAACTTTGCCATTGTTCACCGCAAAGGAGCTACTCCTGCTTATGAGGGGCAACCCGGACTTATTCCGGGCAGTATGGCTACTCCCGGATATCTAGTTTGTGGCAAAGGAGTACGTGAATCTCTCTTTTCGGCCTCTCATGGCGCCGGACGGGCGATGTCAAGACAGCAGGCTCAAAGTACCTTTACGCAGTCCGCCTTAAAGAAATTTTTGGCACAAGCGGGTGTAACCCTTATCGGAGGTAGTGTGGAAGAGATGCCTCTTGCCTATAAGGACATCGAAAGGGTGATGCGGGCACAAGAAAACCTGGTAGAGATACAAGGGCGTTTTATGCCCCGCATCGTAAGAATGAATAAAGAATAATTAAATTAAAAACAAAATGTTATCAGAAAAATATAGTCGTACGTATCACTTCCCTTTCTCACCGGGAACTACAAGTGACGACCGCATCAACCATACTTATTGGGAAGATATCCAGCGGATTGACACGCTTGTATATACCGAAAAATTGGATGGTGAGAATAATTGCCTGAACAGTGCCGGCGTATTTGCACGGTCACATGCTGCACCTGCTACTTCTCCATGGACACGACAACTGCGTGAACGTTGGGAATTAATGAAGCATGATTTGGGCAGTCTTGAATTATTTGGTGAAAATTTGTATGCTGTTCACTCTATTGAATATAAACGGTTAGAATCGTATTTCTATGTTTTTGCCGTGCGTTGCCTCGATAGATGGTTATCCTGGGAAGAGGTAAAGTTTTATGCTGCTATGTTTGATTTGCCAACGGTTCCCGAATTGGGATTAGAGTCCGTTGCAGAACTTTCTCAGGAGCAACTTCGACAACAGATACTTACTCTTGCCCGGCAACCGGGAGTTTTTGGTACAAAAGATCCTTTTACCGGAGAAGATTGTACGCGTGAAGGGTTGGTAGTGCGGAATACAGATGAATATCCGGTTAGCGAATTTGTACACAATGTATTCAAGTATGTGCGCAAAGGACATGTGAAAACAGATGAGCATTGGACACGTCACTGGAAGCGTGCCCGGCTTTTCTGGGAGTTTAATGAAAATAAAGAAAAATATGATTTGGACATTAACAGATAAGAAAGATCGTAACTCACTCGAACTACAATTCGAATGGTTACGCGATATGAATGGGATTCCTCAGGACCAGTTTCATCATGCCGAAGGAGATGTGGCTACACATACCTGGCGGGTGATAGAAGAATTACAGAAATTACCCGGTTATCTTGCCCTTACAGAGCAGGACAAGGAGATACTTTGGACGGCTGCACTACTGCATGATGTAGAAAAACGTTCTACTACAGTCATTGAGGAAGATGGCAGTATCACTGCTAAAGGACATGCCCGTAAGGGAGAATATACTGTGCGTACGCTTTTGTACAAGGATGTATCAACTCCTTTTATCATTCGTGAGAAGATTGCATCATTTGTAAGGTTTCACGGGCTCCCTTTATGGCTGATGGAAAAGCAGGACCCTGTGAGACAGGTTGCCAGGGCAGCTTTCAGAGTGGACACTACGCAGCTCCGTCTACTTGCCGAAGCTGATATAAAAGGACGTATCTGTCAGGATAAAGATACTTTGTTGGAATCGCTGGAGTTATTTGAAATCTTCTGCCGTGAGCAGGGGTGCTGGAAAAAGAGCAGAGAATTTACCACTGATCATGCCCGTTTTCGTTACTTTCACACGGAAGAAAGCTATATAGATTACATTCCGTATGAAAAGTTTAAGTGTAATGTTGTTTTGTTATCCGGGTTACCGGGAATGGGAAAAGATCATTATATTGAAACGTCCGGTATAGCTCTTCCTGTTATTAGCCTGGATGATATTCGCCGTAAAAATAAACTGAGTCCTACTGATAAATCGGCAAATGGATGGGTGGTGCAGGAAGCTAAAAAGATAGCCCGCGCTTATTTGCGTAAAGGGCAGGATTTCATATGGAATGCAACTAATATTACTACTATGATGCGTTTTCAGCTTATCAATCTCTTTGCCGGGTATGGGGCTCGTGTTAAAGTGGTTTATGTTGAGAAAGACTATTCCGTTTGGCGAAGACAGAACCGTGAAAGAGAATATCCGCTTCCGGAGAGTGTGTTGGACGGTATGCTTGGTAAGCTTGAGGTACCTCAATTGACGGAAGCTCACGAAGTGGAGTATCTGGTAGAGAATGAGATAAATAAAAAAGATTTTCTATGAAATAATACATCGGATGTTTGACTTTTAGTCAAAAAAACAGTATCTTTGTAATTGGAAGTTACGAAAAGAGTGTAATTTATTGGAAATGAGCGGAGGTTAATTGCTCTTGATAGTAATAGGTTACGATTTAGTTAGTTATCTACTGCATTATTCCTCTGCACATTGCGTAACCTTCAAAGAACTCTTTGTATGCAAAAGTAGCTATTTAATCCGAGATTTTGATATAAATTCCCGGATTTTTTATTCTCTCATTCATAAGTTTTTCCGTAAAAGCTATTTTATCTATCGGTGCACCATCGACCAAAACAAGTTTTAAACGTGTGCCGACTATCGCATAGCTGGAGAAAAGGATATCCCTCACGCCTAAACGATGTTTAGACAGATGATGCAATGCCCCTTTCTTTTGCGGCTATGCCAAGAGGTGCTTTTATGGGTTTTCTGATGGTTTTTCTTTTTTGCTGTCCATTTGTACCGAAACGGAAAGTATGCCGAGTGTGTTAGCTTGCCCCATGCATGAAGCAAGCGGCCACACACAGCCGGGCAAACCGGGCAGAATGACTGTTGCCGTCCGGCTGAACAAGTTCCGTCGGATCGGAAACATTCATACTTCCTATATGGCACAGAGCAACATCTGGTTTCCATAACAGGCGGCTCACCTCGTCCCAGAACAGTGACTACCCTTTACCTCTTGAAAATACCCTACTATTGTACAGTTCGCCTCCGTAATCGTACCTTTGACGTATCCGATAAGGTGGACAGTGCTAGTTGTACGAAGAGCTAAACGTAGTGCTCCACTACAAAGGATTTGACGAAAGACATTCTTTGATCGCGCGGGTGATAGGCAATATATTTCCAGCCCATGCCATTCCTGCCTGGCATCAGCATGACTAAATCGGTGGACATAATCATCCTTAATCGTTTCGAGCCATTACATAGATTAATTTGTCCTTATGAAATATTAATAGGCTTGCCTTCAAACTTGATTCGGTTTTCTGCACTTAGAGTAGGTACATTGATAAACAATCGTTTAATCGCACGACTGGCAGCTACATAATATACGCGATGCGCATTGTTGCCATTCAGGTCTGGTGTCAGCAAGAACTCTATGTCATTTTCTTCTTTTAGAACGACAAACACGTTATCATACTCCTCTCCTTTCGACTTATGGATAGTCTTATGCTTGTCGTTTGAATCACCATACTTCACCCCAAGGGCAGCATCGGCATATGTATGGTTCATGTAGAAATCCTTAACTGTCTTCTTTTTTATCTGAGGCACCTTGACATGTAAATCATTCACTAGAAAATTGTAGAAATCCATCATGCTTCCGTCTTTGTAATCCTTATAGCCATTCAGCAAGTGTCTTAGAAGTACGATAGTTAGTGACCTTTCGCGATCTATAATGTCTAACTGATGCCAAGCATTTCGCAAATCGTTCATTCTTGTGTATTCCACGGCTTTTATCAACGCCTTTATCACCATCTGACGCTCGACGTTGCTGTCAAAATCCATCTCTAATATTTTCTCAGCCTCGCGCATCCCATTCTTATTACGCATCGAATTAGCAAGTACGTTTTGAAAGGCAAGCGATTGAATTTCGTCAGTCCCACTTTTTTCTATGCTCTGTTGGTAACAATTAAGCATGTCGCCTACTAGCAATTCTGGCACCATCCCTTCTGACCCATTCAGCCAGTCTTGCGAGAAATCAGCCCTAATGGTATTCAGCAATTTTATTATTTGCTTCGTACTACGTCTATTCCCTCGTATCTCATACTCCTGTATCCCAGGAACAACGAAATTGTTAAATTGCTGCACTGTAGCACCGAGAAAGTCATAGATTGATTGAGCTTTGTCGCCAGCCACACCCACAATCACCCCTTCATTGCCTAGTTGTGCCAAAAAGTCAACCACAAAAGGAATTGTATCTTGAAACTCATCTACAAAAATATATGGGTATCTAGCCTTTATCAATTTGAATATGTTGGAGTATCTCGAAAGCAAAATATAGGAAAAATATAAAATGTCATCAAAAGACATATACCCTCCACTCCATAGCCATCTTTTGAATTCCATATACCAGTCATTACCTACATATCGCTTGCCACTTTTTAGTTCATAGGTCTGTGGGTAATTGGGTTTGTAATGTTTGTACTCATGGTTTTCATAACGCCACATGGCTTTCGTCAAGCCTTTCAGATAGATTTTGGCATCTAACCATGATTTACCAATACGCTTTAATACGATTGCAGCTGTTCCTTCTGATTTAAAATTAGAGTCATCTATAACCACGAGATCGTCCAACTTCAGCCCGAAATCTTTAGATACCAGATGAATATAGGGTTTTACCACATTGGCATACAAAAAACTGTGAATTGTACATACCTCAACTACGTCATTCCCTATATCCAGACGTGATGTAATGGTATCGGTACCCACGTTGGTATAGGTAATACAAGCCACCTTTTTCACCACATCAAGTTTGTTACTGTTTGACACTACATTCTTGATATGACTTATCAACCAATGCGTCTTTCCTGCACCAGGCCCAGCACTCACCTTAAACGGTTCGTCTATAGGTATGGTTTGTTCTGATGTTATGATAATAGCCATGTTAAAGCGTCAACAATATATTGGGGAACGTGGAACTCTTTTCTATCTGCAGCTGGTTCCTCCAGATTAGCCATAAGCGCCACGTTTAGTTCCAACGCATTGCTACCTTTTGAAACAGAGTTCAAATAACGTGATGCAAGTAAGGCTTTTCGTTTTTCTTCATCCGTCCACCTCGATGCACCTATGGATGTCTTGATACGGGTATTAGCCTCACTGTTTCGCATTTTACTCATCATTTTGTTCACATCCTGTTCTGCCATCATAGTTTTTATTTCCTTCAAGTTGGAAACAGAGTTAGTCAGCAACAGTTCACAATCGGGGTTTTCACGCATTATGTCATACTCCAGCGTTTTTCCATATGTCACATCTTGCCTATAGAACCTAATATTGGGATGGGTTGCATATTTAGCTACCACAGCATCCGCATGATGCTTATAGTCGTAGTTATCTGTATCTATATTGTACTCGTATGGGTAGCAGGCTTCGTATTCCTCATCAGGTCCGTTCTTTTTCCGGCAGGGGTCAACGTCAGTTAGACAGACTATTTTTTTGTTGATGGTGTATGGATTGTTCGTATCAAACAACTTTAGGAAGTGGTTGAAATAACGCCCACCCATATTCACCACCAGCACATGCTCATCTGTAAGGCTCTTATTCAAATATCTAGCAAAGACAGGGAGCAACAATTCCTCTGCAACGCCCTCAACGAATATCAATTTGTTGGCAAAGAACATATCCGCCTTGGTTGCATCCAGAAATCTTTGAACGTATTGCTTGGATACCATATCATCCGCATTATCTTCTCGATAAATGACACGTGGATATCCAACATTAATCTGCCCTAATACAGGTGAAGTTAGACAAATCAAGTCATCCAGTTTCACAGCTGAAGCAATCTGGGTAGAATGTGAAGTCATGAATATCTGGCGTACATGTCCATTGGCTTTATTGTCCTGTAGAAACTGTAGGAACTTGTACTGCATAGCTGGATGCAAATGTGCTTCACATTCTTCCACAGCAAGGAATGAGAGAACCTTTGCATTGCGTTTCATATAGGTGATGTTACTGTCCGCCTGCATCTTTGCAAGCAAAAGCGACATATAAATTAGATTGTTATAGCCTAACCCATTATACGTTGCGGGTACTTCTATACCAACAGCATACTTGATAATCATTCTTAATACTGCAAACATCTCATTCTCCGTAACCTCTCCATCAAAATCTGGCACGGCTCCGTTGAATGTTGCGCCTGTATCGAGTGCGTACTTCAGAAACACGTTTTTGCCATTCTGCAACCTGTCTTGTAAAATTTTCATCAGTGGACCAGACTGCATGGCAAAAGCCTCTCTTAAGGCTTTCAATTCTCCCTTTATATCATCCTCTGTCTTTGTACTATCATTCTTAACCGAGTAATCAATAAAGAAGTTCAGCACATCCCTAAGGAGCGGATTATAACCGGCGTATAGGTCGTGACTGACATCACGAATGGCATCAAGAAACTGGAAATCAATCTGTCCCAAAGCATCATTGACGTTGACACCTGCAGCCGGATTACCTCCAGAGCGATTGCTCCTGTAGAGTCTGATGTAGTCATGATCTATGATTTTCCATATTTCCTTAGCGGTGGTTGCGCCAGCAACATCTGCTTTATAGTTCTCCTCTTGTGCCTCAGCCAATTTAAACTCGTAATTCAATTCTGCCTCTTCACTTAATGCTGGATCTGTCATCATACCGGAGAACAGCCCCATTTCGGCAGAATCCAGAGCTTCACCCTCGCTTCTATGGAGGACAAGTGTTATTTGGATACGCGGTGACTGCAGTTGAAGTGTTGCTACATCTGTTTCATAAAATAAGTCACTCGTACACAACCTATGACCGTCACTATAGCCAAGCACTAACCCCATAGCACGAAGCAGGTTGCTTTTTCCTGTATTATTATGTCCGATTATGACATTTACTCCTTCGTGAAAGGGAACCGAAGCAACCTTGAAGTTTCGGAAGTTTGAAATTTTAATCTCCTTAATATACATATTATATTCTTTGCCAAAACATAGTTTTCTCCACAAAATTACTAATAAACCAGGAGATTAAGATAATATCGACATGATTTTTTCACCTTAATTTAGTCGTTTTTGGGGGATATTCGTCGATACACGGTACTTATGTACTATTGTAATGCCCCTTTCTTTTGTGGCTATGCCAAGAGGTGCTTTTACGGGGTTTCAGATGATTTTTCTTTTTTCGTTGTTCCTTTTGCCGGAAGCGGAAAGTAAATGCAGAGTGTGTCAGCCCGCTCCATGAATGAAACAGGCAGCCACACACAGCCGGACAAACCGGGAAGAATGATTGTTGCCACCCGGCTGAACAAG